>WLWI01002756.1_pt1 | contig 15165 bp, 11 predicted proteins | sample 6701501 | NCBI WGS metagenome assembly WLWI01 (sample SAMN12718690, study PRJNA515312) | sponge metagenome | isolation source: marine sponge | host: Mycale hentscheli | place: New Zealand: South Island, Marlborough, Capsize Point | collected 2014-11-01
GACTAATTCTGCAAAAAACAAAAATAGGAGAAAGAAAGAATTTTTCCGATGACTTACTTCTGGAGCCTATATCTCAATTTCAATTTTTGCGCCGTAAGGTCCCTTTTCCCAGACCCGCTCACATATACTGTCTCTGAATTTGACCGCTCTTTGTCAATCATCTGTTAGAATGTCGATGACTTATTAGTCATATTATTAGAAATACTTATTATTTTACACTTGTTGTAAAACTAGTAATTATTATGGCATGAAGCACTTGAACGCACATGCATAAGTTCTACTACAACCTTAACAATTTAATGATTACTAAATGGTGAAGTTGTACGAAAATATTGTGGATATTAACCATCAAACTAATAGACTTAATTATGATTTATATACATATATGCATTATATTAGCATTTTAAAAAACATACAATGTAATATCCCCCTTACACCATTTGATTAAAATAATCAGGAATCTGACTTAAAAAGCTAACACTGTGACAAAGGTGTGAAATACCTTCGTAAAAATTGCTAAATAGTTTGCTAGATAACAATCGAATCATTAAGACACAAAATTAAAGAATATAATAATGTAGACATCCTCATTAGTGCAAATCAATGTATTCATAATGAGATGGAATGGTTGTTATAGGAAAAATTTACCATAAATGGTCAAGTTGAGGAATATTACGGATGTGATACCTTCAGCATTATTATTTTCACACATCAATCCTATCACTGAGGTGTCTGAAGTATTCACTGATATTATTAAGGTTGAAAAATTCTTTCTATCTGCATATCTTCCAGTAATGCCAGGAAAACTAGATCGAACTTGGTCATCAAGTGGATTGAAAACTAGATCAGAGCCATTTTCCATAACTATAAACCATCTACTTATTGTTCCCGTGTAACTTTGACAAGTAACATCCTGATGGGAGTTGACTGGAAGATATATTGGACCAGAAGGAGAAGTGATAACTGTGACACAAAGAAATATTCATAATGACAACCCTTTTTGTGAGGACTTGAAGCACCTAACTTAGATTAAAACTACAATTTAAAGTATATAATATTATTTCACTGATAGGTGAACAAAACAACAAAAATTACAATAAACAGAAAACACAAATAAAGTGTATTAAAGTTGAGTAGTATAACTAATTTAAAAAATACAATCAAATACAGATCCAAAGAATGCTTGAGAAGTGGGTACTCCATCCATAATACAAAATGGAAGCATTATTGTGTTCGCGTGGTGGTCAACCAAGTCCTATACTGTTGTGAACAGAATCCTTAGGTGTATTAATTGTTTACTACTCACACCATACAAAGAAATTATTACCCCCATAAAATTGACATGATCTGAATGTTGCGTGATGCATTTTAGTCTTGTACCAAACTTACAGGAGTTTTATTATTAATTCAAATTAGTGGCAGTTTTAAGTTATCTTAGTCAGCTATATGTTTATTGAAAATCCATTGTTAAATAGTCAAGTCTTGTGTTGATATATCCAGTGAACATTGTGCTTGAAAATGATATAATAAAATGTCTAAATTGAAGTTTTATTTTATGTATTAGGGTTCGATTCAAGGTGGCAGCCAAATATTTTTATTCTGTATTTTTTTTAATAAAAAAGCCCATGTGAATGAGAGAGAATACATCTAATGAGTAAAAGAAGGCTGAGAAAGACGTTATGAAGTGATAATTTAGTAAAGTAAAAAAATTCAACAAATATAAATAATCTTTGAAAAAAAAGAATATTCGTTGGTCTGTTGAGAGTTAGAGTGTAACATAGCAGTACCCATTAACTATATAAATACAGAATCTGGAGAGTTTGTTTGCCGGTTGGTTGTCGTAACTCAGTGGCAGAGCGCTTGTGCATTAAGCAAGCGGTCCTGGGTTCGATTTCCAGTGGCGACCAAATATTTTTATTCTAAGAGAATACAATGAGTAAAAAAAGGCTGAGAAAGACATTGCGAAGTGAATTACTTCAATGTAGCCTATGGAGCCACTATGCTGATACATGATGTTTATTATAGCATACTAGATCCAACTTGTAACTCAGAAACTGTAAACTAATGCCAACCAAAATCAACCAATAATTGACAAATTGTAAGGAATGATTATAATGTATCATCAGTTGAACGAAGCCTAAATACGTGAAAGATGGGTAATAACAGTACACACTAATGCAAAAGATTCTAATAAAAGAAAGCTTTGCTTTTGGTCTCAAGTCAGTCATTTAAACTGAGACCTCGTGGATTGAGAATCACAGTGTTCCCTCCCTTCATCAGTCTTTTTGTCCAAGAAGCCTAGAGAGATAAATAGTTCAATCTTCAGAGTCAGAAAGAGTGGTAAAATTATCAGACAGTAAATATCTGTCAGATTCATGCCGTAGATGACAATGTGCATTTACATCAAAGTGCAAACCCTCAGCATTATTCTACACAAGCTAGCTATTACCTAAAGCTTAAAATGTGTAATGAGTCAACAGAAACTAGCCCGTGCGATTATTATTATCTGGCAGAAGTGTTGCCATTGTTCATTATGAACTTAGTCAGACTTTTGTCAATGGCCTCATCATGCTATTGATATCATGTTGTCATACTAGTGGTGTGCTTGAGCAGCACAAATGGCGAGCGAACCTTAATTAAACTACACTGATTGATTTTAACTAATCACACTGAAGCTTGAGTTTTTTAATTATGTATTTATGGTACAGCGGATTCAAAGCCATAGTAACCGCTCCCTGCAACTGTTTGAATTGAAAAAGAAGCAACAAAATGATTTAAACAATTTCTTTGTGATATTCTTAGTACACTCAAACCTCTCTTATCCGGACAGTGTAGGACCAAGGGGGGTCCATAACTAAGAAATGTCCGTAACTCAGAAATATGCATTCAATTATCATTCGCTGTAGCTTAAGAACTGTCCAGAGTCTAACCTCACTAACTTTCCTTTCTTATTTTCGCTATCATTATCTCAAGCTTTCTTGCTAGAGTTAAAATGCTATGCTTACGTTTAAGTGCCGCGACCTTTCTTTCACCCCCTCTAGTTGTTAAGTTCTAGAACAACTAGTGGGCCCACTGAACTAGCTAGCAGTGATGCCGCCTGTAAGCGAGTTCTATGAAGAACAAGCAGTAGATGCACAAACTGCCTCTTGATTTCCATGTTCTATCTCTTCACCACCGCAATCAAATTCTCAAAGTAACACGTGAAAAAATTTACAAATTTTATTCATTGATTTTTTGGATTGGTACTTATTAACCGTCAGTCACTGGTGTCCGGTAGACAGAGGTGTCCAGAACTTAAAAGAACGGATAAGAGAGGTTCAAGTGTAGTACTTGTAATGCAAAATACTTTCACAACTGAACATACCTACGCAAGACTTACCTTCATGATTAGTCTAGTGGACAATGAATTTTCAAATAAATACTGTTGCGTAGGGCTTAAAACTGTGACAAATAGTGTATTAACTACCGCCACTAACTCGAATAGAAATGGAGCTCCCATAAGTTTTTTAGCTTAACTGCACCTGCAAAAGAATTCAAAGATGTAAATGATTCTATTTCTAAGGTGATATAGGTACTGATCGCTAAGCCAGAGGCTTCTGTATAGTGAAGATAGGGACGGTGTTGAACACGGAGCGAACACAAAATTACATGAGGGTCAAAGTACAAAATGACATACGTACGTCCACACATATTATATATAAACAAACAAACATTCGCAATTTTCAATTGTGCTATCCCGGAGAGTGTCTCGCTCGTTTCGCTCGCTCGCCAATCATTTTCTGGTGCATTGCTGCCATGCATGGATACATCCGCGTTGACAAACGGGTATTATTATGCACAAGTACCATTGTCTACCCTACTATAGTGTCTGTATGGAATAAATTTGATAAAGGAATTAAAGGATGAGAAAAGGGGTCTAATTCTTGGTGGCGATGATAGGACTGGTCCTTGACACACTGCTAAAATTGCTTTTTGTAAAAAAAACTCCAAAAAAAAAAGTTGTTCTTAATATTTTGGATAAAGATAATTGGAATTAGACTGGTTATCCAACTGGCATGTGGAACAATTATATTGTTGCACAATAATTAGCATAATTCAAAATTACTGTTGTCTGTGATATGTTTTTAGCATTTAGAAAGAATTACGTAAGGCACCTAAGGAAAATGACTGTGGGCTCTTAGGAAAGTGGGGGGAAAAAGTCTAATTTAACCACACTGTATATTGGTGTGCAACATCCACTACAAATGGGGAAGAAGCTGTTATCAAAGCCAAGTGGGAGTGAAAAAGTATGTACATAGTATCCACAGAAGTCATGGAAAAGTTTTTAAAAAGTTTGTCCAAATGACACGGAAAAATGTGCAGGAAAGAAATGGCTTCAATTACATAAGCATTTATTGTGCCCTTGGTATCATTATTTATTTCAAGACTCAAAGTATAGTGAGAAATTGTAAGTGTATTAATTAATAATAAATTGCAGTCAGCTACCCCATCACCAAGTTCTCACCTATCTACCAGACATCTTCCTGTGATCATTATTGTATGGTTATGATCTAAGTATACTACCTCTGATCTGTGTCTCTGGTGACCTTTCCAGAATATCACATGGTAAAAAGAGTCCATTTACACTCATAACAAAATCCGTAAACTGTCTTGGTAATTCAAGTTAACAAAAAATTTACTAGGCTATAGATCTAGAGGTTAACAAACTAGCTAGTTATCAACACATTGTACACTAATTTACTATTTGTTTTGGTTGTCAATGGACAAAGTTCAGGCAGTGTATGTCCTTTTCCACATTTCCACTTTCAGACCCACTTCCTCAAACCACTTGACTTAGCTGGCTTCCCATAGTAACCAGAAGTTCCCCTTGTAAAACCATACAATTACTGACCTCAGCCTAATGATTAATTTAAATTCTCGTGTACACAAAGCTTTAGGTGGATGCAGTTTCTGTTTCCTCAATTATGGTTTTTCTAGTTTAAAGCCTAGTAGCATGAATGCCATAACAGAACTGGGTACTGGGAAATGTGATAGTGTATTATACAAAAGAAAAAAAAAGTGTTGTAAAGCTTCAGTCATACAGTACATACCAGTCAATCAGACCATATCTAACATGCTAAAAATTTGTTACTCACTGTCCATGTGTAGGAAACAAAGAGTTGTATAGATTGTACTCAGACCCTTCTGTAGTTGGTAAAGGGGTTTGGCTAACAAGGCTAAAAGAATTAGAGAACTGATCAGAAACAGTATGAATGGACAGAATACTAGTTGGTATGAACATCAACCATCAACATAGTTCAAAAAAGGGAACGCACCTTTTTCGCTTATCACCAGGCAAACCAACCAGAACCAGAGTATAGCTGCCATTACCAGTTGAGTTGAACGAACAAATGTAGCCATACCGTATTATGGAGAATACAGAACAGCCAATGACTATGATTTTTACTGGACGCCTCCGCAGCTAACGAATGGTCATCGCCCGCTCACTACCACCTACTTCATTATACAAAGCTGCGAAACGTCATTGCGGGCTGGCCAAACGCAGGCTGCGCAAATTACCCGGGGGAATCCCCGTTATGTCTTGCTTTATTGACGCGCGGGCCAACCACCTGACCAAATCAAACCACAGATTGCACGACTCTTTCCGGTTCCTATACACACAATCCATCAAAGGGGAACATAAACGGTTTGGACTAATTAAACAAGTGTACACACTTAAAAGTACGATTATAGCTAAGCTCCTTTAGTCTGGCCTAGTAATCAATTTGATAGTTTAACTTTTATGCTACAATCTTTTACATGATTCAGTCATTCTCGGCTGAAATAATTATAATAATAGCAAATTTTTCTCGTTCTAACAGCCAATATTGTGATAATTAAAACTTAACCCGACATTTCGACTTCCTGCGACGTCCTCTTCAGCGGTCAACTGAGGTCGAGCTCGTGGTGATATAATAACACAAAATAAACAGCAATATTCCTGGCACGCTTGCTGTTTATTATATTCTGCCAGCATCTTGCAAGCCCTGACCCCTATGCCTCTGTTAAAATTGTTGGTCTACAACTCTTACCTCTTCCCTCTTCCCATTTTATGGGGTGATGTTGCTGCCCAGCATGTTCAGCAATGGCTGAAATCTTCTCATCACCTGTTTTACAACTGTCCTAATGTTCTTTCACTCTCTACTCAAGCCTTCTAGTTGTTTCTCCTGTAATACTTTACCACGTGGCTGCAAGGTATACTGTGCACTGATGACTAGGTGGTATGGATAATAGTATCTTTGACTTTAGCAAGATGTGATCTTAGTGTCTTACCTGACTTAAATTCTGTGTTGATGTGAGAGTTTCTACACACTCTCTGAATACTCTCACACAATCCTACTATATATGGAATACTAAGAATCAAAACTTTCTCTTGCTCAGTATCTGTGTGATCTCTATAGATCGTAACTCTTTACAACCTGCCCGAATGGTTGCGTTGTCATAACCATTATAATTTGAAGGACTTATTTGTGTAGGTGTTTATTCTCTTCTTACTTCAAGTTTTCACTCATATTAGTTACCCTCAGCTCTCTGATACAAGCATCTCACTATTCCTCTTTTTACATGATAAGGATGATGAGACTTAAAGTGAAGGTATCCATCTGTGTGTGTAGGTTTTCTGTACACAGTGGAAGTAGCATACCTTACTCTCTCTCTCTCTTCAATAAGCAATCCATAAAAGGTGCCTGTGACACTCATGTTAATTACTAAGCCAACAACAGATTGGTGGATAATGAAGAACCTGTATGTGGTGGAAGCAACAGGGAGAGAACCAAGTAGGCTGCCACATGAGTGTCAGAGAGCACTTACACAACCCTTTCACAGGCCCTTAGCTAGCCAGCTGCTGCTGTTTAAAGCAAAACAGAAGGTTCACAAGGGTTAAGTGTGGTAGTTGTACTCAAGCATGACACTGAGAAACACATGCTCAGACTAGCCATTATATATATATAACCAGTCTGGGCATGCTCAATGAAAGTCTGGTGACACAGGAAAGGAATGATGAAATGGGAAGTGGGAGATAATGGAATTAGTAATTAGCTAGTACAGAAAACAATAGAATAATAAGGCATGCTAATAATCGAATAATAATGTGATGTGTTCAGTGCTTCAAGTGGGAGTGTTCAGGGGTGTGGTTTATAGGAATGTGGTAGGTATTCTACAACACTGTAGTATTTTCTGAAAATATGATTATCTAATTTATGTATGAGGGTAAGTAATTAAATTTTCAGAATAAATCTAAGGGGTATATCCTAAAGTGTGTTCGTCATAGTACTACTTTCTTAGATATAATAATGTCTTCTAGCTATCGTACATGTGACAGCTATATCGCAACACTGTAGCTATGTGAGAGAATTTGTATTTTTTTATGTATTTCAAATTTCAAACTCAAGCACTGCCACCTTAACTTACTGTCCAGACGCATCCTGGACAGGAAAGAGTGAACGTTTTGAACTACACTTTTTCCCCTTTTGCTTAATCAACCTGTCTTATTCATGCCTCACCTTTCTGGTTTCACCCTTTGCCTTACTCCTACTTGTACCTTATTAACACTAACTCATACTAATTAGTACTGCCTCACACACTCATACTCTCAACTCCACTCACAAAGACTCTTTGTCATTTTAGGGCCCTTGCCCTGGCCTCTCTATAAAAGAGTCAGGGTAGAGCCTCCAGTTGGCTTGCTATCTCATCTTCATTTAGTTTGTACTTTCTCTTGCTGCTAAAATTATAGTGCTTATTAAGTACTACTTTGCTTATTAGTGGGTGACTGTTTGTTTGGGATTCAAGGGAAGTTACAGTGCGATTTTCCTGGCCGTCCTGCCTAGTTAACTGTCATTCTGAGCATGCTCCATCATAGTTTATTGGTCCTTCGAGTCGGATTGGTAGTCAGCTTGAATCCTTATCTACTCTACATTAGCTACGCTTTCTTCTGTTCCAGCCTGCGCCTGTTGCCCTCCTGGAACTTCTTGCTCTATAATAAGGATTGGATCCTGCAATCTGAGTTGCTACCCATCATTTCACTACAACCTACATTTGAACTCGTTGTCATCGCTATGGATATCAAAAAGAAGATGTCATCGGCTAAGGGAACTGTGACTAGAGCTACAGGACTCATTCACAAGCAGGAGCAACTGGAACCTGCTAAGCACACTGAAGCTGCACTATGAAGACTCATATCCAGGCTGAACCATGCTGAGGAGTCATATGAATCTGCTTACAAATCCTTGGAAGCTCCCACAGAGGTGGAGTATGAGGCCTACGTTGATTTTCAGTCATCAGTGGAGAACCAAAGAGTTTGTGTCGAACATTTAAAATGATGCATACTGCCTATGCTAAAGCAGAGGAATTATTGGAGCTATTTATATATTGGGAAGGTCTTAGTGCAGAGGACCTCCGGGTTAAGGCTGAGCATGAGATAGACTCGCTACAAACTCAATTTGACAAATTTGTGGAACTCACTCGACCTTGGAAATTGGATCTTCACCTCAAATCAAATCTCTAGCAAAGGATATGAGGAAAAGAATTGATCACCTCCAGAAAGAAGCCCTGCATCGTCAAGTGATTCTTCTGCTGCTGCTCACTGTGATGAAGATACTGGAAGCAGTATGAAACAGGGAATCAAATCACGAACTCTGCCCCTTCCTGTCTACTCTGGTGAACTGGCAGACTGGCGTTCCTTTTGGCGAAGATTCCTTGATTATCTTGACCACATGCCTAGACTGACAACTGATGAGAAGCTAACCTTCCTACTGGAATGCATACATGATCAATCAGCTTGCAATATTATCAAGTATGCTCTTCAGAATGGTGATTCCTTCGAGTTTGTTGAGAAGAGACTTGCAGTCAAATTTGATCAGCCACGCAAGGTGTTCACAGATGTGGTCCAGAAACTCAAACGTCTCCCAGCTACTGCCAACTCAGCCAAAGGAGTATCTGCTTGCTCTGAACTGACCACTAAATACTACAACATTCTGAGCAAGTTTGGTGATGGAACCATGGCTCAGCTGCTAACTTCTTTCTTAGAAACCACTCTGGATGATGAACTTCTTCGTGAGTGGCGGAAATATGCACACAATCCTGTATCCACCCATTCAGGAACTCATCAAATTATTGGATGAACAAACTCAAATCGTGGGTGCCCGTTCCATGGAAGTTAGTCTACCTACTCCAAGATCATCCAACACAAGGCATTTCACGTCTAAACATACGGCTAAATTTGAGAAGAGTAAATCTGTATCATCATTTTCTGAATCAGTTTCTCTGTGCAAGCTATGTGGCTCCCCCAATCATCCCCTTTATCACTGTTCAAAATTCAAGGAGATGGATGTCCCAGCCAGGAAGCAGCATCTCTCCAAATATCCTCCTGCATGAACTGTCTGGGTGCTGGACATTCATTGAAGCAGTGCCACAGCAAGAGATCCTGTCGAGACTGTGGCCAGCGTCATCACTCCATACTTCATGTCGAGGTTACTCCACAAGTACCTCAACCAACAGATACTGCAGCTGCATCTTCTACTGGAACCCAACAAGCTATGGTTGCTAAGCCTGACCAAGTCTCCCTGGGCAATCAACTCCCGGAGAAGACGTCATTGGTATGGATGTGCCAGGTACCACTGGAAAAAGGAGGACGCAACCAACTTGTCCAAGGTATCATTGACTCTGGATCGACTATGTCATTTGTGACGGAGAAGGTGGTGCAATCTTTGAAGTTAGAGAAGATTTCTCGTGTGACTGATGTTACTGGACTGGGTTTTTCCCATGAATATACTAGTTGACATAGAGTACACCTAACCCTCAAATCTCTAATTGGTCCTGACGTTCCCCCTCTTTCTCTCAATGCCACGGTGGTGAAGACCATTGTAGGTGACACGCCTTCAGCAGAATTGTTAAAGGATCAGGACTTATCCTTCACCAAACAGTCTCAGATTATCTGACCCTAATTTCACCAAACCGAGTGGAGTCAACTTGCTGCTGGGACAAGACGTCTTAGACCACATTCTCTCCAATGGACTGGTTAAGTCAGGTGATGGGAAGCTGTTTGGCATCAACACTATTTTTGGCTGGGTATAATTGGTGGTTACTGTGATGTGCCTTCTCAAGCTGCTGTGACTCATATAATGTTGTAAAGCTTTCCTTTCATCCGATACTGACTCCCTCCTCAGAGCCTTCTGGGAGATAGAAGAACCTCCTTCACACACATTTCTGTCCTCCGAGGGTGAGCTAGCCATGGTTCACTTCAAAGAGAACGTCTCAAGGGAGAGAGATGGGCGCTACCAAGTCAGACTCCCAAGGAAGAACACAAACTACGAGCTCGGGAATTCTCTCCGACAAGCAACGCAACGTTACCAGAGCAATAAATGCTCACTCTCAAAATGGTCAGAGTTTGCTGAGGCTGTTCGAGAGTATGTGAATCTAGGCAATGCAGAGTTGGTTCCGGAGCTAGACCTATTGAAGCCAGACTGTATTACTTTCTACCTGCCCATGCATGGGGTGAGCAAGTCCAGCAGCACCACCACCAAGCTAAGGGTGGTTTTTGACGCGTCAGCTAGGACAACATCTGGACATTCTCTCAACGACCTGTTGCTGACAAGTCCCTCGACATACCCCTTGCTGGTCAACATACTACTACATTTCCATCTCGCCAAGATTGGTGTCTCTGCGGACATCTCAAAAATGTTCCGTGAGATATCTTTGCATCCAGATGAACGAGACTTCCGCTGCTTCATTTCGAAGATGATGATGGAAATATTCAACACTGGAGAATGGTCAGATTCACTTTTGGTATCTCATGCTCTCCCTTCCTTGCTACCCAGGTACTGAGGCAGTTAGCTGCTGATTACGCTGATAAATTTCCCAATGCATCACAAGCTATCTTAAAATCGTTCTATGTGGACAACTTTCTATCTGGAGCTGACAGTGTTGAAGAAGCTGTTGAACTGAGGAAGTCTTTAAACGCTCTACTAGACAAGGGACGAATGACCCTCTCAAGGACACTATTCCTAATCACTTGCTGGAGACGGAGCAGACTACACAACTCATTGAGGCACCATCTGAATGTCATAAGACGCTCGGGGTTCATTGGAATACATCCATAGATACATTGCATCTAGCCACTCCTAACCTGGATTCTAGTGACAAGCCAACTAAAAGACAAGTCCTCTCCTATGTAACTAGAACATTCGATGTCCTGGGGTGGTTTGCTAAAGTGACCGTGCAGCTCAAGATTCTGCTCCAGCGCATCTGGTCATTGGGCTTGCAATGTGATGGGACTCTTACTGATGAGCTGGTTGCTACTTGGCAGAATTGGCATGAAGAGTTGCCCAACATCACTAATCATCCGATCCCCAGACCCTAATTTGACTCAGCCAAGACAGTCCGAAGTGTTCAAATTCATGGCTTCTGTGATGCCTCTCAACTGACCATGGCTGCAGTGGTCTATGCAAGTGCATTGTATGATGCACGCACTACTTCTGTCTTAATTGTTGTGGCTAAGACGAGTGGCCCTTGTGAAACCACTGACAATCCCCAAGCTGGAACTGTCTGCAGCTGCTCTACTTGCCACGCTGATGTTCACTGTGATGAAGGAAATGAATATATTGACCAGGGCAACGTTTATGCATGGAGTGACTCTACGATCACTTTGGGTTGGATCAGAACTCCACCTGCAAGATGAACGGGTAGTGGAAATAGTTGATAGAGTTCCTCCATCAAACTGGTATCATGTTTCTTCAGGTGACAACCCAGCAGATGTTGCCTCTAGGGGAACTACAGCTAACTCTCTCATCTCCATGGACTTGTGGTGGTATGGTCCAGACTGGCTTTGCAGTACTCCTGACAAATGGCATCTTCAAGATAGACATGATTGCATCAAGTTGCCAGAGTTGAAGTCATCAGCACTTGTAATTAAGACCCCACCTGGGAACAGAGAGCCTATCATATCTAAATTCTCATCCTATTCAATTCTAATCAATGTGTGTTCTTGGATCGGTTTGTTTGCTGCCAATGTTACATAGGAGAAAGAGAAACGAACATTGTTAACTAACCTCACAGTGAATGAAACATTAGAAACAGAAAAAACTTTGTTCAGAATTCACCAGGCCACATTCTTTGCCAAAGATGTGGTTCTCCTCCGTGCTGGTTCCAAGATTCCTCCATCCAGTTACCTCTATCCGCTACATCCCTTCATAGATGAGAAGGGTATAGTCAGAGTTGGTGGGTGTCTCAGACACTCCTCTCTACCTTACTCTCAGAAGCACCCTGTGATTCTCTCCAAGCATTCCCATCTTGCTCTTGTCTTAGTAAGACATCTGCAGAATACGCTCAATCTGCCACACAATTAATGGGTGATCTTTCCAGTTCCAGAGTTCAACCTCCACCCCCATTTACGAAAACTGGAACTGATTTCACCGGACCAATCACTTTGAAGAAGGGACATACTCGAAAACCTGTGTTTGTGAAGGGCTACATTTGTCTATTCGTTTGTGAACTGGTGACATCTGTCCACAGATGCATTTCTAGCTGCATTCACGAGGTTCGTGGCACGCCGTGGAGGTCCAGAGGAACTGTTCTCCGACAATGGCTCCAACTATATTGGAGCAAGTCACGAGCTAGCACGTCTGTATGAGATGTTGTTAAATGAGTCCAACCATAGAGCTTTGTGTCATTTCTTTACTAATCGTAGAATTCGGTGGTCCTTTATACCAGGGAAAGCCCCACGTTTTGGCAGCCTGAGGGAAGCTGGTATCAAAGCAGCTAAAACAACACTTCGGAAGGTCATTGGCAGTTGTACTCTTACAGTTTAGGAATGTACAAGTGTCCTCACAGACATAAAGTCCACTCTCAACAGTCGTCCTCTGTCAGATGGACACCCAATCAGAGGATGGGATGGAAATACTCACACGTGGCCATTTCTTGGTGGGCCTACCTCTACGTGCTATCCCTCAACACTCTTCTGAATATCCCTCTACTACTGCACTCAGGAGATGGAACTTGTGTAAGAAGATGTGTGCAGAGTTCTGGGACAGATGGTCATGAGAATATTTGCAAGCTCTACAAACAAGACACAAGTGGTCAAAGGAAGCTAGAAATCTTCAAGTAGGTGAAGTTGTTCTCCTAAAAGACCAAGAACTGTTCCTGAGAACATGGCCACTAGCTATCATTCATCAGACTCATCCAGGCCCCGATGGACGTGTTAGAGCTGCTACTGTCCCCACCACTAAAAAAATTTACTGTTGCCCCATCGTGAAGATTGTTTCTCTACTCCAACCTGACGAGGTCTGCAGTCCACTTCATTCCCGCCGGGGGCAGGATGTCCAGGCGCATCCTGGACAGGAAGAGTGAACGTTTTGAACTACACTTTTTTCCCCTTTTGCTTAATTAACCTGTCTTATTCATGCCTCACCTTTCTGGTTTCACCCTTTGCCTTACTCCTACTTGTACCTTATTAACACTAACTCATACTAATTAGTACTGCCTCACACACTCATACTCTCAACTCCACTCACAAAGACTCTTTGTTATTTTAGGGCCCCTGCCCTGGCCTCTCTATAAAAGAGTCAGGGTAGAGCCTCCAGTTGACTAGCTATCTCATTTTCATTTAGTTTGTACTTTTTCTTGGTGCTAAAATTATAGTACTTATTAAGTACTACTTTGCATATTAGTGGGTGACTGTTTGTCTGGGATTCAAGGGAGGTTACAGTGTGATTTTCCTGGCCTCCCTGCCTAGTTAACTGTCATTCCGAGCACGCTCCATCACTTACTCCAATGCAAATAAGTATAGCCAAGTTAATCTAAGTTTTAATCAATTTAGGATAGGATTGAGTTTAATTGATTAGTGTGCATAGCTTAGCAATTTGATTTGGTAATGATATGTTATCAGCTTTGGCTAACCCAAATTCATTTCAGTCCTGGTTTCTTCAAGCCGTTTTGTGGCTTTTTTAACACATTAAATTATAGCTTTGAAAATGATTGATGAAAACTAAAGACACTGAAAATATTAAAGCTTGAAAGATAGCATGACTATAATATAAACGTTTTCAAACACAGTATGTGAATAGCATTAGTAAGCAAATAATATCCACTTCAATCAATGTTCAATGTTTATAGGTATTGTTTCATAGCAAGGAGTTTTATTCTCCAAAGCTGAAGATCTAGTAACTCTTTGGGCACTAACTGTATCATAGGATGGATTTACATCAAATAGTACATCTTCATTACAAGAAAGTGATTTTCTTTTTACAATTTCCGGAGAACTGTTGGTTGCATGTTCAAGTGAAAACTAAATCATTACAAAGTATAATATTATTAGCTGCTCATGTACTTAACATTTTTATTGTATAAATTACTATTCTGTTTTATGCCACTGTACTATAATACAAATATATCTATATTCAGACATCAAATAGATCAGATCAGATCGGGAATACATTGAATATCACACTATAGCTAGTTATTTTCACAGTACTCAATAATAATTATGATGAAAGAAATAATCTTACCTGATTATCCATTATTGTTGTCTTTGTTCTGCAAATTTAATATACATTGACAATAAACAAGGCTATGTGGCTAGCTATAGTAAATTATAATTCACCTGCTCGTTCTTCCATATTTATCACATATTAAACCTATTAAAATACAGGAAAATACACATAAACTATGATACAAAGAAACCACTTTATAATAAAGAGGTACTTGCAAAATTCTGCAAATACAGAAACTTCAGCATTGATGACAAAACATTAAAAAAAACTAGCTATGATAATATTGATAAAAACATTATTCAGTAGTAAATCATGTGTTCTCACCTTTTCTTGAAATACATAGCATAATTACTAACACTACTAATAAAACAATAATTACCACAGATTCTACAATTGCAAAACTTGATGCTAATACAAATCGAGAATCACAAACCATTTCTTCAGTTTCTATAATAGAACAAACAATTATGCAAGCAAGATGTGTTAGAACAATTCCCGTACCTTGTGTACTTGGCATGCATTCATTTGTATAATATTCACTCAAGTTATACAATTGTCCATGTCTGACCCTGTTATTAATGCTGCCATCACTGATTCTGATGTAATTATAACTGGTTATATTGATAGAACTGATCATATTATA
>WLWI01002757.1_pt1 | contig 15165 bp, 12 predicted proteins | sample 6701501 | NCBI WGS metagenome assembly WLWI01 (sample SAMN12718690, study PRJNA515312) | sponge metagenome | isolation source: marine sponge | host: Mycale hentscheli | place: New Zealand: South Island, Marlborough, Capsize Point | collected 2014-11-01
GAGTTATATGTGGTAGGGCTGGTCCCATATAGGTGGATATGAGAGAGTAGTAGTAGCAGCAACTATGGTATAAAACAGTTGTGCCATGGCAACATCAGGGTTATGGAATATCACCGCCCTTATCCCTCGGGCTTCGCCCTCAGGATCAGGACGGTTATATTCCATAACCCCTCTTTGGCCATGGCATAACTATTACATAGTACACTTGTAGAAATTCAACCATTAGAGTATGTTACATCACCACTTGTTTAGAACAAGAACTTAGCAGGCCATATTCTTTCCATTAGAAACTGCATATTACACACAACAGTAATGTAGGAATATGTTTATATATGGGTGGGATCAAAGGGCATGTGTTTTGTGGTTTGCTGGTGTTCGTGCAAGAAATCACATTTTTCAAATTGTGCCACAAAATTATGGGTGCCCCATCCCCCAGAACCCCCACCCACTTCCTACCCACAGCACAACAATAGTTCAATGTAAGAAGAATATATTCCCCACACTACAAATTTATTGGCCATATTATATCAGACTAATAATTCAGTCATTCTCGGCTGAAATAATTATAATAATAGGACATTTTTTCCATTTTTACAGCTAATATTTTTAATTATAACTTAACCCAAAATTTCGACTTCTTGCCGAAGTCCTCTTCAGGGGTCAACTGAGGTCGAACTCTCCGTGGCGATAATTAAGAATTTTGGCTGTTAAAATAGAAAAAATTCCTATTATTAAGAAAAATAATTGTTAGACTTAATACAAACAAAAGTATTAATATTGGTACAAATTCTATTTTTAGACAACATTTTTTTCACAAGAACACTCATTAAAAGAAAAATGCCATGCTGCAAAAATGCAAATAAAGAATTATGAAAGTAGCCATGTGACGGATGATCAGATTCCAAACAATAGGATCAGTATTCATGAGGCAGCTCTGCACGGCAAGGTAGAGGACGTCAAACAATCAATAGCTGATTCAAACTGCAATGTGTTTACTGTTAACGACAAAAAACAATCTGCATTACATTTGGCTGTAATAGGAGGCCATATTGAAATAATACAGCTGCTGCTGCTACTAGTAGGAGCTAATGTTTTGCAAGCAGATACTAATGCTTTAACCCCACTTCATTACGCAGTTATTCTTGGCCATCTTGAAATATTCAAGTCATTAATAAATCCTTTATTGGCTAACTTTTCTATCGGTGATATTCTTAAACTAACAACCTTCAACATCAAATCTTTTCAAGTCAATATCTTTCATATTGCCATAGCCATGAAGCAGTGTGACATTGTATTGTTCATGCTAAATTATTTCTCACATGCTTCCTTTACAAGTATCAATTCACTTGCCCTCTCCACTCTACATGACAGCATATTCGAATTACTACTTGATACCAACTGCTTCAGTTCAGAATGCCAGCAAACAGCTCTGTGTGTGGCAGCAGCACGAGGTCAACTAGGAGTAGTCCAGTCTTTACTGAACATCCATCGCTGTGATGCATTCTTCAAGATTACAGATGGTCTTACTTTATTGCACTGTGCTGCTATGCATGGACAAAATAGTGTAATAAAGTATCTGTACAATTACACAGATATTCCTGACAGACTGGATGAACAGGAATGCGATTCTTTATTAAAACTAGCAATTGAGCATTGCAATCTTGAGGCGATTAAAACTATAACTGATTGCCACAGTTCTTGCTGCAATGCCAACATTGGGTTATGTGTAGCATGCAAACAGGGTTATTTAAATGTAGCAAAGTATCTCATAGAACACTGTCACAATGACCCTCTCTCTACAGATGAAGACAATAACACACCACTGCATTTAGCTGCTCAATCTGGAAATCTGGAATTAGTCAAATATCTCGCAGACAACCATCACTGTGATGTTAACATGAGGGGAGAATCTGGAATAATGCCACTTCATTGGGCATGTATAAATGGACATTTAAATGTAGCCAAATATCTCATAGAACACTGTCACAGTGACACTCTCTCTACAGATGAAAACAAAGACACACCACTGCATTTAGCTGCTCAATCTGGAAATCTGGAATTAGTCAAATATCTCGCAGACAACCATCACTGTGATGTTAACATGAGGGGAAAATATGGAATGATGCCACTTCACGTGGCATGTATAAAAGGACATTTAAATGTAGCCAAATATCTCATAGAGCATAGTCACAGTGACCCTCTCTCTACAGATGAAAACAATGACACACCACTACATATAGCTGCTCAATCTGGCAATCTGGAATTAGTCAAATATCTCACAGACAACCATCACTGTGATGTTAACATGAGGGGACAATCTGGAAGAATGCCACTTCACGCTGCATGTATAAATGGACATTTAAATGCAGCCAAATATCTCATAGAACACTGTCACAGTGACACTCTCTCTACAGATGAAGACAATAACACATTACTGCATTGTGCTGCTCACTCTGGCAATCTGGAATTAGTCAAATATCTCACAGACAGCCATTACTGTGATGTTAACATGAGGGGACGATATGGAAGAACGCCACTTCATGTGGCATGTAAAGAAGGACATTTAAATGTAGCAAAATATCTCATAGAACACTGTCACAGTGACACTCGCTCTACAGATGAACACAACAACACACCACTGTGTTTAGCTGCAGGCTCTGGCAATCTGGAATTAGTCAAATATCTCACAGACAACCATCACTGTGATGTTAACATGAGGGGACGATATGGAAGAATGCCACTTCACGCTGCATGTATAAATGGACATTTAAATGTAGCCAAATATCTCATAGAACACTGTCACAGTGACACTCTCTCTACAGATGAAGACAATGACACACCACTGCATTGTGCTGCTCACTCTGGCAATCTGGAATTAGTCAAATATCTCACAGACAACCATTACTGTGATGTTAACATGAGGGGACTATATGGAAGAACGCCACTTCATGTGGCATGTATAAATGAACATTTAAATGTAGCAAAATATCTCATAGAACACTGTCACAGTGACCCTCTCTCTACAGATGAAGACAATGACACACCACTGCATTTAGCTGCTCACTTTGGCAATCTGGAATTAGTCAAATATCTCGCAGACAACCATCACTGTGATGTTAACATGAGGGGACAATATGGAGGAATTCCACTTCAGGTGGCATGTATAAAAGGACATTTAAATGTAGCAAAATATCTCATAGAACACTGTCACAGTGACCCTCTCTCTATAGATTACAGCTGTCACACACCACTGCATGTAGGTGCTTGCTCTGGCAATCTAGAATTAGTCAAATATCTCATAGACAACCATCACTGTGGTGTTAATATGGCATGTGATCGTGGAAGAATGCCACTTCATGAGGCATGTATAGCAGGACATTTAATTGTAGCAAAATATCTCATAGAACACTGTCACAGTGACCCTCTCCCTACTGATGAACACAATAACACACCACTGGATTTAGCTGCTCTATCTGGCAATCTGGAATTAGTCAGATATCTCAAAAACTTCCACAGTGATCAGCTATTTACAGACGATGATTCTTCCATACCACTGAATGTAGGTGCTTGCTCTCGCACTCAGGAAATATCATTGAGTGAACATATGCCTGCAATATTTATAGAAAAACATCGTGCTGAACAGTCTCATTCTACTCAGTCCCATGATATTAATAAATAATATACATTTTGTCCATCTCAACTATAACTACATTATAACAATGTTATGCTTTTTTTGTATTCAAAATGTTTTATATATTAGTGTAAATGATAGCATGAAGCTAATGAATGTAAGTAATAGGAGAAATATGCATTTTCTAGCCATTTATTTAGCTACTTTGAGGGGAAAATTTTAATACCTACATTTTTGTACATTGAAACACAATGCATTACACATTAATGTGCAATGTGGCCTCAACATTTAGTTTTTTTTCTATCCGTGTGAAAATCCTGTATATCTAGAAAATGCATCTAAAGTGTAATTTTCATCATTTCAATCTCTAATACTGCTCAAACTACTGTAAGGCAGTTTTCTACTCTAGCTAGCTATCAATAAGTTAACAATTTTATAAATGAGATGATGAAATGAACACAATACATTGCCTGGAAGTCTTCAAGTGCATTTTTATTAACTAATTTAGGATTGAAAATGTCAAGAGCGCATGTAAATATACAAAGTGAGCAAGCTAGTGGTTCACAGTACACCGTTGGATACCATGGGTAGCCAATATGTATTAATTCCAGGTTGAGGACATCACATTTTGTGTCACAATCATTATGGAATTGATTTTTTTCTAATGTGAATATTATGAAATTAGTCTAACTCAGTAACACATGTACAACAATGCTATTTTTTAGAATATTGTTCTTAGGGCAAAATGTAGATCGTATGAAATAGAAATGGGATCATCACTCCATTTCTTCACTTTACCACATGCTCCTACTGGTGACAAGATTGTCACTATAATGGTTAAAATGTAGCTAAGTGAGAAACAATTTCTTTATATGGTTAGCAATATAAGTAGCAGTATTAGATTGACAATAACTTAGATAATTAATTAGTATGATATCCATCAGTACTTGTAAGATTGAGAAACTGGTTCTGTATACCGTGATGACATAATTGTGAGGTATTAAATGCTGATAGCATCATATACAGCCTAAGTATTAACAACTTCACAATGGTGCTAATTGATGTCACCTAGCTCACATTGAGCAGGGCTGGTCCAGCCAAGTGGAATGAAGCTGTAGCAAGAAAATGTCAAGCTTTGAAATTTGTCATCATAATAAACATTGTAAGGTGTAGAACTCTAGGAGGAAGGTATGAGGTTATTAGGTGTGGGGTGGGGGGGGGGGGGGGGGGGGGGGGGGGGGGGGGGGGGGGGGGGGGGGGGGGGGGGGGGGGGGGGGGGGGGGGGGGGGGGGGGCATTGGTCCTAATATTATGAACCTCATTGAGTGTTACAATTTTTGAATTACTCAGCCATGTAAAATTGCAAAGAAAGAATTTGATTTCAATGTTGGGAAATTTAACTTCATGAATTACTGATTCGTAATACATGACGTCACAATGCTTGAAATTAAGTAGTAACAGCTGCATTTACAGCAGTCATGATGTTCAATGGGTCAAAGCAGCTTTCTATGATGCATTCTTCAAGATTATAGATGGTCACACTTTACTGCACTGTGCTGCTATGCATAGACAAAATAGTGTAATAAAACACTGGTACAGTTACACAGATATTCCTGACAAAATTGGTCAAAAAGGCCACACACCACCTAAGCAATTTATTACTTGTAAAGAGAGTCAAGTAAACATAGCAAAACATCTCATAGAACGCTGTCACAGTGACCCTCTCTATAGAGATGAAAACAATAACACACCACTGCAATGTGCTGCTTACTCTGGCAATCTGGAGTTAGTCAACTATCTCACAGATAACCATCACTGTGATGTTAACACGAGGGGACAATAATATGGAAGAATGCCACTTCATAAGGCATGTATAAATGGACATTTAAATGTAGCAAAATATCTCATAGAACACTGTCACAATGACCCTCTCTCTATGGATGATAGCAGTCACACACCACTGCATTTAGGTGCTCGCTCTGGCAATCTGGAATTAGTCAAATATCTCACAGACAACCATCACTGTGATGTTAATATGGCATGTGATCATGTACAGCAGGACATTTAAATGTAGTAAAATATCTCATAGAACACTGTCACAGTGAAAACAATGACACACCACTGTATTTAGCTGCTTATGGCAATCTGGAATTAGTCAAATATCTCACAGACAACCATCACTGTGATGTTGACATGAGGGACAATATGGAAGAATGCCACTTCACTTGGCATGTAAAGAAGGACATTTAAATGTAGCAAAATATCTAACACTGTCACGGTGACCCTCTCTCTACAGATGAAGACAATAACACACCAGTGCATTATGCTGCTGGCTCTGGCAATCTGGAATTGTCAAATATCTCACAGACAACCATCACAGTGATGTTAACATAAAGGGACGATATGGAAGAATGCCACTTCATGAGGCATGTATAGAGGAGGACATTCAAATGTAGCAAAATATCTCATAGAACACTGTCACAGTGACCCTCTCTCTACAGATGAACACAATAACACACCACTGCTTCTAGGTGCTCACTCTGGCAATCTGGAATTAGTCAAATATCTTGCAGACAACCTTCATTGTGATATTAACATGAGGGGAGAATATGGAAGAATGCCACTTCATTTGGCATGTATAGCAGGACATTTAAATGTAGTAAAACATCTCATAGAACACTGTCACAGTGACCCTCTCTCTACAGATGAAGACAATGACACACCACTACATTTAGCTGCTCGTTCTGGCAATCTGGAATTAGTCAAATATCTCACAGACAACCATCATTGTGATGTTAACACAAGGGGACAATATGGAAGAATGCCACTTCACTTTGCATGTAAAGAAGGACATTTAAATGTAGCAAAATATCTCATAGAACACTGTCACGGTGACCCTCTCTCTACAGATGAAGACAATAACACACCAGTGCATTGTGCTGCTGGCTCTGGCAATCTGGAATTAGTCAAATATCTCACAGACAACCATCACAGTGATGTTAACATAAAGGGACGATATGGAAGAATGCCACTTCATGAGGCATGTATAGAGGAGGACATTCAAATGTAGCAAAATATCTCATAGAACACTGTCACAGTGACCCTCTCTCTACAGATGAACACAATAACACACCACTGCTTCTAGGTGCTCACTCTGGCAATCTGGAATTAGTCAAATATCTTGCAGACAACCTTCATTGTGATATTAACATGAGGGGAGAATATGGAAGAATGCCACTTCATTGGGCATGTAGAGAAGGACATTTAAATGTAGCAAATATCTTATAGAACATTGTCACAGTGACCCTCTCTCTACAGATGAATACAATAACACACCACTTCAATTAGCATCTGCCTATAATCATTTGGACCTGATGCATTATTTTTCAAATTCTGAGTCCAAAGTAACAGTTAATCTATCAACCTCTCCAATACCAGAAGTAGTAAGTACTGGGTCAAATATTGAAGCATTATATGGCAAAAAGGACAAGAATGTCCAGATCAATTAATTCGTCGTACAATTTATAGGATAAGAAAGTTAAAATCTGGCATACATTACGGAGTAAAAGTGTTAAAATCAAAATATTTTAGAACACAATCATAAATAATTATTGTATTGTACTTTTTTGTAAAAATCACAATAATGTTTTATTGCAAAAGGTGAAAAGAGTCCATTTACAACCATAACAAAATCCGTAAACTGTGTTGGTAATTCGAGTTAACAAAAAATTTACAAGGCTGTAGAGGTTAACAAACTAGTTATCAACACATTATGCACTAATTTCCGATTTTGTTTTGGTTGTCAATGGACACTTTTCAGGCAGTGGATTGGGTTAATATATTTTTTCAATTAATATATATTCTTATTGAATGAAACTGAGCCATGATGTTGTTTAAGTATTTTTATTAAGGTGTACTAGGTATGTGTGGGAAGAAATATTCTTGTAAAGTTTTAAATCTTTCACTTCAGTCCCCAAGTTATTGTTGGCAGAATGATTTATGAATAGGCCTAACAGCAAATTAAAATATTAACCATCCCTCTTTTGCCATTCTTTGTGACCTGCCAAAGGAATAAGGCACTATAGACAAGAAAATCTGTTTTTTGTTGCTTAAAAATAATTATAAAAAAAGTTTAATATTTTTACTCAGTATCAATTGCAGAATACAATGTGACGAATACTTAATGAGGTGTAGCATTAATTAGAATAAAAGTGTTTCAACAATAAGGTAATGTGATGTTACAATTCATTTGATGGCGAAGGAGATTGCTTCTCAATATTTCTAGGTCTTGAAGTGTCCAATTTCCTTACAACAACCACGAGAATGAAAACTTTTGAGGTGTGGTCTTACCCTCTAGGTGACTGTCCGTAGCTGCACGCCACTGACCAATCGAGGACTCATGAGATGATCCAGGCTTGGGCACACAGGGGTAATGGACAGGTCACATAAGAAATGTTTTTGTATGTTCTCAGGAGCTGTGACCAACTCACAAAGAAAACAAACAAACAACAAACAAAAACAAAAGGCTTATCACGTGGTCTACAAAAGTGGTGATAAGTAGTAATGTCGGATGAGTCAAATGAATTCCGACAAAAGGCTGTCCAATCTCTCTCGTCTTTGAAATTAGCAAGTCTACAGGAATAGGAAGAGCAACAGCTGAAGATAAACTAGTAATAAAGGAATGCTCATCTTGTATAGTCTCAGGACTGGTAATATTTGCAGGTGAGCAACCTGTCAACCCACATGGCGTCGAGTGTTTTAATCTTGATGTTGGTATGGTAAAAACAACAACAAAAAAACAACAACAACAACACAATCATAGCAATACAACCTGTACTTCGATGGCTCAGAATGTTTGCATTGAAATTGAGCATGAATCTAAGTTAGTATGACAGCATCTAGTTCACTATTAGAGAACATCTTACAGTTGTCTCTGTATTCGGCTATTATATTTGCAGGGAGTGTTGCATGACTTTTCTATGCCAAGCTTACAACCACATGTAAACTCTCCTCTTGATGATCTTCTGGCCTAACCTCAACTGGTGCACTGCCATTGTTCATAGCCATCTAAGCAGACTTCTTCAGTCCCAGTATCTTCTAAGCAGACTTCTTCAGTCCCAGTATCTTCGATTTCTACAGGCAGATACTCTGCTTCAGCAAGTACAAATTCACTGTCTATAACAATACCTGTATCCATGGTGTGCACCTTTGTTTAGCTACTCATATCTCAAGAGAGATTGTTCGAAAGAGATTTAACTACCAACTTCTAGAGTAAGATTTCTTTATGTTCCTATAATAAGAAATACTTTGATAGCAACCAAGAGCTGCCCAGAAAGTGGAGGGAAATTCTAAAAACTTGAAATTCAATTTTCTTAAAAAGCAATTATTGGCCTACAGTGCCTTTCCCCTTGGAGGGTCACTTCAATTTGTAAAGAGCTATGTCTCTTGCTGAAATCATACAAAATATATATCTTACTAGATCTGTTGCACTGATTAACCCCATTCAATGAGTTGATAGAAAAAAAAAAAAAAAAAGACAACAATTCACAAAAGTTTCAACTTCACAAGCTATCAAGTCTCACAACAAAGTTCTCTCTATGTGTTGACTTGTCCTCTCCTGTTGACTCAATACTATCTGTGGAGGGGGAACTTTACCAATCCTTCGACTGGAGCGTGGTGAAGGAGATGCTGCCAAGGTTACTGATCCGTTACTGCCAGCCTGACTGCTACCACTGTAACGAGGAGAGCTGATATGTTGGGTAGGGGTCGACAAATTACCCACTAACACAGTCTCGGACATTGCCTCAGGTACAGTCCTAGCTTGCAAGTGTGAGTATGAGTGTGATACAGATGCCTGAGGCAAGTTTTGTCCAAGAAATAGAGCAGAGTCTGAGTTAGATGGTTGAGAATGAAAATTCTTTGTTACTGTGTACTTGCCATGAGTTGGCGGAGTGTCTGGTGATGGGTGGGTGGAGTTTGGTGTGACTGTGTACTGTCCATGAACTGGGGATGAGGAAGGAGTTGCATGGGAAGAAGTGACCGGTGTGACTCTTGCGGAAGTAGCTGGTGTGACGTGTGAGGATGCTATGGGTGTGGACAGAATAGACGAGGATGTATTGGGGAAGGAGAGATGGTTGTGTGAACTGCTGACAGCTGAAGCCACACCTCCCTGCTGCTGATGTTGTTGCTAAAAGGTTCAATAAAAATCAAGAGCGAATAAAATGAAAAAATTATTGTAGCTTCAATCATTTTTAATAACTTCTTCAATTTTTAACATCATCATCATGATGATCATAATTATCATCATCATCATTCACTTTCGTTCTTTCTGTTTAGGGATGCTACAATATAATGCTAAGATACAACTAAATTTGCATTTTTTGTAGGTTTTGTGCAGTTAACACTAACAAGTCTACCAGTTACAGACTCACCACCTTAATTTCGCACTCACCACATCCGCAATATAGTGTAGCTGAGCAATGCATCCTTCCAGCATTCTGTTGTGCTCCTGTAAGATCTCCACCCTGCCCTGCAGAGCTGTGTTGCGATGCTTCAGAGAGAGCTCTTTGTTGTCATCATTTCCATCTCCATCAGTTTGGGATTCATTCAGCATGTGACCAGCAGGAATCCTCTGATGGTGCTCCTTCATCTGCACGTTGTGACGAGAGAGGCTCCTAGAGTTATAGAGAAAAAAGAGTACATACATTAGACTCCTGGCTTGATTATGACAAATTATAGAATCACCAAAAAAAAAGAAGTACATACTAGATAATTCTCTCGGCTTGATTATGACTAAATTGTAGTGATAAAACGTCAGTCACTCATCTTACATAAGTACGTAAATTGTTAAATGAAATATATTATGATTCTTCATTACAAGAATTCTTACAGTGTTGTTTCCTTCAATTTGTTGATTGATGTCTCCATATCTTCGCCATGGAAATGTGGGTGATGTCCTACCTCATCGATCGCTATAGAGCTCGTTGATGTTTTCTGACCATTAGACAACCTATATTCCAGATTCATAAATATGTAAATATTATGCGGAAATAATTATTTAAAGTACAACTTCTGTTACGTGAACTTTAATAATTCGAACACTCATAAATTTAATAATAGCACATGTATGTATGTGGGGCCACCCTCTGATGTGAAGGAAGACTTTAGAGGAGAGAAGACATGAGAAGAGGAGAATAAAGTGAACTGAAGAATTGACTTCATTTATTTTTTGTTTCATATACTTAAGTTGTAAGTTATTGTGTATGTTGTGTGTGAGTTATTGTGTACGCTCGTTCAGTAAAGTGTCGAACAAACGTGAGACAGTCTGTACTTGTGCAGTTGGCTCAAACTTGGACTTTTAATGTTTGTGGTGCCTCATGTTGTTTCAATCTGTTTAAATTTTCTTTTGCTAGCTATGTCCCAGACCAGCGGCTTAGACTTTAAATAAAAACTTAACTTTGAAGTAATTAGTTAAGCCTAGGTGTACCTGTGGGATACCGGCCACGCTACGGACTCCGGTGGTGAACTATCTACAAGGATTCTGCTAGCCTGAGGTGATTACTACAGTTAAGGCGGCAGTTTCTCTTGTCCCCACGTTATCGGTCTTACCATGTTGATATGAAGAATTGCATGACCATGCCCCTCATTAGTGCTAATAACACATTTGCTGTTGTTCAGATATCTGAACATTTCAGTAACATGTATAAACTGAAGTCCTATTGTACTGAAATAGTTATATGAGTTAATTAATCATTTGTCCAATCTACTCCAAACCACTCACTGTTTCCTGTCAGTGTTACTGTGAAAGGATCTCCTGTTACTGACTGGAGCATCCTCTCTGTTGCTACCAGGCACTACTCCATGGCCCCCTCTGGTCCAGGCAGACCTCAGATCTTCAGTCACAGTGAACCTCCTCCCTGGGTGGTTTTCTCCCCGCGTGCCAGTAGCCCTCACGGGAGGCGGGGAGTGTCTGTTGGTGGACCAAGTCTTGCTCTTGTTCCTGTTGCTAATGTTGGAAGGAGAGAGAAGGTTGAATCCTTGCCCGCCAACTTGAGTGGGAGCTAACGATTCCTTCCTGGTCTTCTGTGGAATATCCTTCTTCTTGCGTCGGAAACTCTTCTGAAATGACTTGAAGAAGTCCTTCACTTAATCAGTGTGTTTCTAAGTACAAGAAACACAAAAGAAATAAATAAAGAAAAAAGACAACAGCAAAAAAATAAAATTAAGTTTGTCACAAAAGATGCACTGGATAATGTTGATGGTTCTAGAAAAAATTTCTAATGTGTATTGAAATGATTGTTAATGAGCTCAAATATTTACTGCACACGGATGTTATGGACTCCATGTTCATGTCTGATACATGTGTCGAGTATTTGCATGTCATGAGTGTTATTATGTATGTTCACACATGTTACATGCAGTATAAGACTTACTGTGGCAATGCAGTATTCCTCCATGTAATGTTTAGCTTTGTCGTGACCCTTCACACTCTTACCCGACCAATAGCACAGCTGTATCACACAAACAAAACACTATCACTAGCAAATCTTTATTTAAAAACAACACAAAACAACAACAGAAACCCATGTATAGTCTACTTTATATAAATGTTCTCACCTGACACATATCCGGATTATTACACTGAATGCAGCGATACCTGCAGGAAATAATTACATTATCAAATTCTCCCACATTAACTAATTAAAAAATAATCTACAGTGTCATTAGTCCAAGAGTTCTGACAAAAGTTGTTGTTACTGATATTTTTGTTATACTGTGTGGCTTTCATAATAACGTAAAAGTGTAATGTCAATGAGGTACTCGTTATATTTATAGAAACTACCGAAGGGGAGGCCACATAAGGGATATCTTGTCTCAGTGATATTAATAGATATCATAGTTATTGCATACCTGAAACCTTGAATAGGCGTGGTCTTACATACTGCACACTTGACCTCGTGTTGGGTGGACTCAGCTGCAGCAAGTCTGTGCACTACAGGCAGCCAGGAAAGGGGGAGGGGCTCAGATTGAAGCCATGAAATAAAACCAGGAAGTTGCAGTCTTTCTACTCCTACAAACTATACAATACACACACACATGCACACACACACGCACCACAATAAGATCATAAGACTGGATTGCTACTTGCAAACTTCAATTCACAATAATCCATTAAATGAGAAAAAGAAATTAACAAAAACAAAAAACAACAACAAATAAACAAAAACAAATAAAATCCTATTCTTCATACAGTAGGAGACAAAAATGTTTCGGATTCTGTCCTGTAGTACGACCGTAAAACTAATTGACACCTCAATAAACAGTGAACAACATATCACAAGTGGTTGAGACTATTCTCATGAATGAATTAATACTAGATATGTACATATTTACATAGCTTTCTAAATTATCCCTCCTACACTCTACCAGAAAAATTATTAAATTCAAATGAATGAATGAATAATAATAAAATAAATTAGCAAAAGAATAAATAAAGAAATAAATTAATGGAAAAGAAATAAATAAGTAAATATAATAATTAAGTAAAAATGGGCTTAAGGAATTTTAAACAAAAAACAAAAAACAAAAACAAAAAAACGAACAAGCATAAATGTGCAACATTAAATCCATGAAATTCAACTCCCTCACTATACTCACGTGCCACTCCCAGGTTGGCGGGGTCATAATTGACCATGGCTGCCTCAATATCAGCACGTCTCTTCTCAATGGCGTTCCTGATGGAGTTCCACCTCTGCACAAGGTCCATGGACTTCCTGATTCCCAGCTCTAAGCTGCCTCTTTTGTGAGTTCACCAGAGTACCTAGACTCTCTCCTACCTCTGCGTTCAAACACCTACACATGCCACAAATTCATATGACACAAACTGTAACACACACAACCACTGACACTGATATCTTGCAAAATATTATCCAGGAGCTCAAAGCAATTTTTGAAATTTCAAGGGAGTTGATGAAAATTTGGGGGAAATGCGTCCATGATAGTGCAACTATTTTCGAAAAGGGGATGGGGTGCCTAAAATACCTGAAAAGTATATAATCACAATTTATCACGAGATGTTTAACTCTTTATCTCATACTCTTGAAGTCATAAAAGCCTTTCAGCCAGTTTAAAATAAATGTGTATGGCTTATCTTAATAAGAAAAAACCCTTACCTGCAAAGTTTCCAGTTGTTTCTTGAGTGTAGGGACCTTGCGAGAAACTGTATCAAACTTCTCCACGTAAATTTCAGCATCAGATAATTTCTTTCCACATTCTGTGTACAATGCCTAGGAAAAACCAACATAGAAGAAAACCAACAACAACAACAACAACAACAAAAAATAAATAAATAAATAAATTTTAAAAAAACGCTTAAGGGTGCTGGCACATAGCAACGCGGCACACAATCCCGCCTACAACTCGCAAATTAACTTATAATTTTATTCAAAGCAGAGGCTCGTGGCCTGTTATCTAATTGTGGTTGGTATGGCTAGCAGAGCAGACACAAAGAGGAAGAAACAGCTTTCTGCAGCAAGGCAGAAGAAAAGATGCTACTCCAGTAGAGGAACCTTTCTAAATATTATATATACTTAATATTTTGTTTTTAGTCTAAAATTTATTCATTCTTTCAAGGTCAGCATAAAATTACACGTTTTTTTTATTTTTATAAACCTGATGTACAGTCTCATCTATGACTATGATAATATTGTACAGGTACCCGTTGGCTAGTCATGATGGAGGTGACAGAAATCAGTCTGTGTTCCCCAGCACAGGTCCGTCTGTGCCCCTCAGCGCAGATTTGTCTGTGCCCCACAGAGCAGGTTCGTCTGTGGCCCCCAGCGCAGGTCCATCTATGCCTTCTGGCTCATGTCCATTTGTACCAGCTCACGCAGTTTCCTCTAGAGAATCCAGCACTGATATTCCTGGGCTGACTGATAGTGAGTCTGGCACCACCATCTGCAAGTTTCATGTTACTGAGGCAAAGCCGGCTAATTTTTCTGGATCAGCTGTAGCAGATGTGCCTAGAATTGTGTTGAAAAACAGTGAAGGTATGTTTAATTAATTTTGTTATTTCATTTTCCTTGTCTTTCTTGGGATGAACACGTATATAAAATATATCAAAATTTTAATCTCTCTACTGTGTGTGTATATATGCATCAGGGCTTCACACAGAAGGGGAGTAGCCCTGGAATTTTACTCCCTTAATTATAATCATAGATCTATTCTTATAAATAAATTAATCAATCAATAAATATAATCGTAAAAATAAGTTAATAAAAATAATTTTTAAATTAATTTTTTACTATCACTTACAGTGTCCAACTCTGATGACAGCGAGTTCATGGAGGATGATGATGGCTTATTTGCAGAGGAGTTTGATAGCACCCTCAAAGATGACTTGATAGACTGCTTGTCCCTGCTCTGTGATGACATCAAGTTTCCTCACGATGATGACATGATTTCAACATGCACATCTACTGGCACAGTCAGTTTTTGTCATTCCATGAGCCTTCAGATTCACCATTCTAGCTGTTC
>WLWI01002758.1_pt1 | contig 15165 bp, 4 predicted proteins | sample 6701501 | NCBI WGS metagenome assembly WLWI01 (sample SAMN12718690, study PRJNA515312) | sponge metagenome | isolation source: marine sponge | host: Mycale hentscheli | place: New Zealand: South Island, Marlborough, Capsize Point | collected 2014-11-01
CTCTGGTGTCCGTGCAGCAATGTGTGCTTTCATTCATGTAGCTACTCACAGTCCCGACCACTTTCTGTCACCTCTCTGAGATGAAAATATAGGCACACATCCACGTACATATTATCTTCATTGCTCCATTAGTTTCATGCATGTAGCTATAGCTATATCAGCGACAAATCTCTTAAAGATGAGTAGCTATGGATTAATTTTTTTACAATTATCCAGTAATGCTTGAAATTGTCATAAACTAACACTTGGCAACATCACATGACTATGTCCATAAGAAACTGCAATCATCGCTTGCCTTCCCAAAATCCAAAGATGACAAATTATTATCATATTATTGCTGTTTATTGGTAACTTAAATATTTTATTTACTCAATCAAAAGAGCTTGATGAGGTTGGACTAAAGCATATAGCTTCAAGTGCAACATAAATAAATATTAAATTATCCACTTGTCGGTGATAGCTATTAAACAATGAAAATCTTTCAAATACACTTTCTTCCAGTAGTTAACAGCTGCCAAAGCATGCAGTGCAAGGGAAAGTGATAATTGAAGTATAAGGGAACTCTACAGACTAGAGACAGACTTATCCATTACAATAACTTTTTTTGTGTTCACGGAACCTCTGATAGTGAACTCTCTATTAATCACTTCTATTTAGTAAGCGTTCCATTTGCTCCCTCCACTAGAAAATATATTGCTAATCACCTCTTAAAGCAAACAACCTCTGATTTGTGAACTGAAAGCCTGGTCCCAAACCTAATTGTTCTCAAAGGTTCTATTGTAAAATGCTATTGCAGGTGCAAAATTAAAGTTGGAAGAGTTCATGATTGCAATTCAAGATATATAGACCACAGTGTTACTTTTTACAGTCTGTGCAACACTAGGTGTGCATTTAGAGTGTTGGAACAAGGGTTTACAGTTCACAAATCAGAGGTTATTCGCTTTAAGAGATGATAAGCAAAACATATTCTATTCCTCAACATCCAAGCCCACAAACTCACTGGAGGATTGTGGAAGTCTCTATGAAGTTTCCCCAAGTGGAGGTGTAATATGAACTGATGCAGCTTGCCATCTTCCCTATATAGCAGGCATAAATGAAGATACCATTAACTGACTCACATTCCTTATTCATTTAGGACTTCTAGAATATTCTTTAGTCAAACATGTGTTTGTGACTGAGCGTGAGCAGTTGTGTATTTTCTTTGTATTTTTCACTGGTGGGTGGCAGGTCTATAAAATTTTGAGGGCCTCCCCCAAGCCAGTTAATCTTTGGGGTTTGTATCATTCTTACCTGTCACATACTTCACAGCTTTATTAATTACCTCAAAACTTCCTTGAGCGACTTCAGGGCTAGTTAAGGGTGAAGAAGTGAGCTTGGAAGTGAGAACAGGATAGTTTAGATCATAGCTACCAGGATAGTCTCACTCAAGTGGCAGTGTTACCTGGATCTGGAATGACACCTGGCATCCAACCCCTTACCTGGTGGTAGTTACGGACATTCTTAAGAAATCCCCCCACACTTTTTGCATATGAAAGTTTACTTGCTATGTATACTGTGAGTTAATAAATTTGTGTGTGTGGTATTTTTATGTTGTTGTTTTTTTTTAAATACGAATTACATTGCTACTACTCAGTATAACCACCAGACACTTTCCAAGTGTAGCGTTATGTAAATGCTATGGCTATGTGAAACTATAAATCAGACAAAAGCTTTGAAAAATTATAAAAACAACCACAATCTTGTGTTATATGGATGAGGAACCATATAGCAGCTCAAGAATAAATGGTTTCTACACAGTAATCTGCTATAATAGGCAATTAACTCATTGTGTAATGCAACACACCATGACCAATCAAGTGACACAACAACAATGAATAGACCACCATTATAGTGTCTAATGGGGAAGGCTCAAAATAGCTCAGCCTCAAGGGTGAAAACAACCAATTCAATTTACACTGGATCGAAGCACTTTTGTTAGCTCTATTAAGCAGATTTATATTCCTTGAAACTTGGTTAGGATCATGCCCTTACATAATGATACATTCAACAATAAGTAAGAAGGTAGAATTATTACAAATTTCATATCTAATTAATTTATACAATATCAGCATCCAATTTGTTGCTCTCCTTTGTGTTACTTAATATTGGAATTATAATGATATTCATAGAAGGAGCTTGAGTAGTGTTAGTATAAATATATTTATTTGAAGATATGGTGTAACTGTTCTGCTTACCATTAATTGGATGAACTCATAAATATAAGAAATAATTTTATTGTTTTATTCAATAAACCAGTTAAAAAATGATCTTGGGTAAGTGTATGAAATTACAAATTAGTGAACACATTTTCATAATGAACAAACTAATCTCCTTTACAACAGAAAGTTGAAAACAACAAAACAAGTTACTAATTTTAAAAAGAATGCGGGAAAATGGGGTTAATATCTAAAAAAATCATAAAAAAGAAAATAATGTTAGTAAGCAACATTGTTTTAGAACAAAATATAAAAAACAGCAAATCTTAGATAGAAAAATTTACACAGAATAAAAATTAGTAAATACTGTATAAAAAATATGAAAATAGGCTAGTTCATAATAATTCTGACATAATATTCTCAGCACTAGGTCTGTCTGTTGGCCTTTCTGACAAGCATCTCTGAAGGAGGCATAGCAGGTGCTCGTGATGGACTTGGCGGAACAAACTTGACCGATTTTCTGGTGCCAGCAATTGACCAGTAATCATTTCCAGCATCAAGACACCAAAGCTGTAGATGTCCATTTTAGTTGTCTGCTGGCTTGGAGTCCCTGCCTCTGGTGCTGAATAAACAGGACTTCCTGGATTCTCCGTGTGGAGCTGGCGAACTAGATTAACTGAGCCGTAGTCGGTTATTTTAGCTTTCCAAAGTTTAGGAGGCAGTAAAGGTTCAAGGAGAACATTAGCACTGCTGATGTCACGATGGATCATAGGATCTGGCTTCATCTGGTGGAGATAGTTTAAGGCTTTGACTATGTCAAGACTTACTTGTTTCACTAATTTAGGAGTAAAATATTCGTCTGTTTCAATTTGCCTTCTGAGACTGGTAGGCATCAATTCCATAAGGATTATCATGTCTCCCTTAACTGTAGCTCCAATAAACTGGACTAAGTTAGGGTGTCGTAGCCTAGCCGCCATTTGCATTTCTCTACGAAAGAGATCCATGTTGCGGCGGCTAACTATCTGGTTGTGGATTCTTTTGACTACTACTTGTACTTTCCTGAACTTAGCCACACTAACTGTTGCCCACCCACCTCTTCCTATCTCAGGACCAGTCAATTCTATATCCTCCTTTCTGACAACCCACTGCTCGTCGTTGGCCTTCTTTAACTGATCAGCTCTTGTATCAGCTTCATCAGCTCTCCTGCGTTCTTCCTCTGCTATTTGACGTTCTTCTTCTGCTCTTCTATGTTCATCCTGAGCTCTTCTTTCTCCCAATTCAGCTCTTCTCACTGCCTCCTCTGCCCTTCTGTCTGCCTCCACTGCCCTTATTTTTGCCTCTTCAGCTCTTCTGTCTGACTCTGAAGCTTCATTTTCAAATTCCTTAGCTCTTCTTTCCACATTTTCAGCTCTTCTGTCGGCCTCCACTGCCCTTATTTTTGCCTCTTCAGCTCTTTTGTCTGACTCTGAAGCTTTATTTTCAAACTCCTTAGCTCTTCTTTTCGCTTTTTCAGCTTTTCTGTCTGACTCTGAAGCTTTATTTTCAAACTCCTTAGCTCTTCTTTCTGCTTTTTCAGCTCTTCTGTCTGATTCTGAAGCTTTATTTTCAAACTCCTTAGCTCTTCTTTCCACTTTTTCAGCTCTTCTGTCTGACTCTGAAGCTTTAATTTCAAACTCCTTAGCTCTTCTTTCTGCTTTTTCAGCTCTTCTGTCTGACTCTGAAGCTTTATTTTCAAACACTTTAGCTCTTCTTTCTGCATTTTTAGCTCTTCTGTCTGACTCTGAAGCTTTATTTTCAAACACTTTAGCTCTTCTTTCTGCTTTTTCAGCTCTTTTTTCTGACTCCTGTGTCCATCTTCTTCGTTCACTTTCACATAGCTCGTTTATTTTACTTTTTGTTTCATCCTCATTTGATCTTATTTTTTTAATCTTGCTTTCAGCATCTACATAATCACATAAATTTGCTTTAATGCCAGAAAAACTTAAATAAATTTTATGAGAAAAGAAAAATACATTAATAGACAAGATCTGAAAAAAGATTACCAATGGTTTAAGTGTTTTCTGTATGCAGTCTCTTCACCAATAACTTCTGTGTCATTCTAGTGTAGTATCTAGTAATTAATGCAGTTTTGAATTGCTTCATACTTTCATCAATAAAAAAAGCTTCATAGATACAAAATAAAACGTATTTCTTATATTTAGTTAAAGTATTGTGTGCATGGCTATTTTGCAGATTGTGTATCACTGTAAAGATAGCAAAAAACTAAAAATTATTATTCCTGATTGTATTGCTTAGTTTGTATTATAGAACTTGATAAGTTAACTGAAAATTTACTGAACATGTATTTGTTTAAATAAATATTCGATAAAATACACAATGAATGAACTAGTATGTGAATGGTACCAACTCACCTTTTTCTGTTTGAACCTCGTAAACTGAATGAACTTTGTTTTTCAAATGTTTCAGAGATCCATAGTCTATCAGTAACTTGACAACATCAACATGCTCACTCTGAATTGCCAACATTAAAGGAAACAACCCATTTGCATTCTCAAAATTTACCTGTGCTCCATTCTCAAGCAATATTTTTGCCACTTCAGCATGGCCATTCTGACTTGCTATAAGTAGTGCAGAACTTCCATTTTTATTCTGCAAGTCTACCTGAGCCCCATTCTCTAGCAATAATTTTGCCACTTCAGCATGGCCATTCTCACTTGCTTTAAGTAGAGCAGAACTTCCATTTTTATCCTGTATATCTACCTGAGCCCCATTCTCAAGCAATATTTTTGCCACTTCAGCATGGCCACCATAACTTGCTTTTAATAGAGCAGAAATTCCATGTTTATTCTGCAAATCTACCTGAGCCCCATTCTGTAGCAATATTTTTGCCACTTCAGCATGGCCATTCTGACTAGCAATATACAGAGCAGAAGTTCCATCTTTAAACTGCAAATCTACCTGAGCCCCATTCTCTAACAATATTTTGGCTACTTCTGCATGGCCATTCTGACTTGCTATAAAAATAGCAGAACAGCCATCATTATCTTGCATATCTACCAGAGCCCCATTCTCAAGCAATATTTTTGCCACTTCATCATGGCCCTTCTGACTTGCTATAAGTAGAGCAGAACTTCCATTTTTATTCTGCAAGTCTACTTGAGCCCCTTTCTCTAGCAATATTTTTGTCACATCAACATGGCCATTCCCACTTGCTATAAAAATAGCAGATAATCCATTTTTATATTGCAAATTAACCTGTGCCCCATTCTTAAGCAATATTCTTGTCATTTCAGCATGGCCATAATAACATGTTTTTAATAGAGCAGAAATTCCGTCTTTATTCTGCAAATCTACCTGAGCCCCATTCTCTAACAATATTTTTGCTACTTCTGCATGGCAATTCTCACTTGCCATTAGTAGAGCAGACCATCCATGCTTATTCTGCAAATCTACCTGAGCCCCATTCTCTAGTAATATTTTTGCCACTTCAGCATGGCCATTCTGACTTGCTATAAAAATAGCAGAACAGCCATCATTATCTTGCATATCTACCAGAGCCCCATTCTCTAGCAATATTTTTGCCACTTCAGCATGCTCATTCTCACTTGCTATAAGTAGAGCAGAACTTCCAATTTTATCCTGCAAATCTACCTGAGCCCCATTCTCTAGCAATATTTTTGCCACTTCAGCATGGCCCTTCTGACTTGCTATAAGTAGAGCAGACCGTCCATCTTTATCCTGTAAATCTACCTGAGCCCCATTCTCTAGCAATTTTATTGCCACTTCAGCATGGCCATCATAACTTGCTCTTAATAGAGCAGAAATTCCATGTTTATTCTGCAAGTCTATCAGAGCCCCATTCTCTAGCAATATGTTTGCCACTTCAGCATGGCCATTCTGACTTGCTATAAGTAGAGCAGACCATCCCTCTTCATCCTGCAAATCTACCTGAGCCCCATTCTCTAGCAATATTTTTACCACATCAACATTGCCATTCTGACTAGCTATAAATAGAGCAGAATTTCCATTTTTATCCTGCAAATCTACCTGAGCCCCATTCTCTAGCAATATTTTTGTCACTTCAACATGACCTTTCTGACTAGCTATAAGTAAGGCAGACAAGCCATACTTATTCTGCAAATCTACCTGAGCCCCATTTTGTAGCAATATTTTTATAATTTTAGCATAGCCCATTGCACTCACACAAAGTAAGGCTGACTCTCCTTTATTGTTTAACTGATTGATCAGACTCTCATTCTCCGCTAATAGTATCTTGACTGCTTCAGCATTACCTTCTTTACAGGCTGACAATAAAGCAGAAGTGGTGTTAGAATCTCTGGTACCAGAAACTGGTGTAGTGTTGGAGATGGTTTCCATATTATTAGTAATAGAAGCCAAAGTTGAGAAGATAGCTTAATAACTTGTAATTGTTTGGCAAATCTAGTCGGGATTTTCTTGTTTGAAACAGCAACAAAGGTAGTACTGGAGCAGAAGTAGATTAGCAATGTCACATGTGATGAGAAATATGATTTTCACTGTAACCACATATTGGAGGATATTCCCCGACTCATGTGACCTGGTAATGAGATATTCATGGTTGGTTAGTGACATATTTAGCTATAGTTGTAGTTATGTTGCTGATAACTTATGGCAATATGTGTGTAGAAGATACAATTTATCTCTATATTTGCATATCTAAGTTACTACTGTAATTCATTGAAATTTTAACACTGTTCATAGAAGAAAGTCAAGTATTATATTGTATGAAAGTGTTCGTATGAATTTTTTCTATTTAGTGGCTATCAATTACACTAAATAATCCACACTCCAGTGTCATTAGAGTGTGGTTTAGTTATTGGTACAATTTTTAACTGCTACCTAAAGAGTTACTTTATTATTATTATCATAACTTAAAAATGCATCATGGCTACAAAATAAACCTTTTTTTTATATTAAAAACATGTGTATAGTGATTTTACAGTTTATGTACCACAAGATACCATGACCTTCCATTTCTTGATTACTAGCTATGTTTAGTTTATGCCATTTTATTCAGCTTACATAAGCGCATTACTGAATGTTATCTAAAAACTTATTCATTTAGCTGGATATAATTCCCAAGAAAACAAGCAATGATAATGAGCTTAGCTACATGTTAATGAAAACATCTAACCTTTAGTTTGGGGGAGGGGGTAGGTAGTAAATCTCCCGAACTTTCGTGCAGTTACTTAGCATGCACTGGTCTCAGATAGTTTCGAAGAACCAGGAAAACCCTAAGTTTAGCCAACTTATAATATGGGTCATCAACTTGTACATGCAGTTTACATTACATTATATAGTGTGATAAGAGAATACAGGCCAGTGGTTTGAGGTGCATATGAATATGATTAAGTGAAGTTTGTGTGTGTGTGTGTGTGTGTGTGAGAGTTCTAAATTTAGTCTAGGCTAAAGTGCTAAATGATGATCTGAGAGTTCTTTTTCTTTGGATTTAGACTAGTGGGCTAGGACTTGCTTCAGAAGGCTTGTCCTGGGAGGTGTCTGTAGGTGTGGCTTGTCCACATGCGTGACTGAGCTGTTTGAGTGAGACCCAAACATTTTAATGATTCAGTCATTTGCTATTATTATAACTAACCTTTTCTTTGCATTCCTCGTTTGAACCAAACTTTAGCCTAGACTAAATTTAGAACTCACACACACACACACACACACACACAAACTTCACTTAATCATATTATATGCACCTCAAACCACTGGCCTGTATTCTCTTATCACACTATATAATGTAATGTAAACTGCATGTACAAGTTGATGACCCATATGATTATTATGATATGACTATTATTTTTCATGCATTTATAAAAAGTGAGTATAACAAACAATAATAGGGGCCTTCAATCTAACCTTTGGTGACCTCTAGGTGCTAATTAACCAATAAGGCAAATTTTCTTACACAACTAAGTCTTCCTGATTAAGTATGTTCGTGTTAGAGATCATATTATAAAAACCCTTCTTTCTAATAAATTTTAAATCTATTTTTATCATAATAAGGGGGGGGGGGGACTTCAATTTGACCTTTGATGACTTCTATGTGCTGATTAACAAACCAATAAGGCAATTCTTCTTACACAACAAAGTCTTCCTGATTAAGTATGTTCATGTTAGAGATCATATATAACACTTCTTTATAATAAATTTTAAATCTATTGTTATCATAATAGGGGGGACCTTTCATTTGACCTTTGGTGACCTCTATGTGCTAATTAACAAAACAATAAAGCAATTCTTCTTACACAACAAAGTTTTCCTGATCAAGTATGTTCCTGTTAGAGATCAATTTTTTATGATAGATTATAAATCTACATTTATCACTATGCATTCTTCATTTATGATCATTTTTGTATTTAGCACACTTAGCCACTAGCTATAGCATTAGGAGATAAGGTGCTTACTGGCAGATCACCAGGGGGTCCTGCTATTCGAATTGCACTTTCTAATTTTGATCTCTGGTGATAAAGTATTGATAGAATTAGTCTCGTCATCACTGAGAATGGCAATTCCCTCAGGATTGAGAGTGTCTCCTGACACGGCTTCATCAAACACTAGTGTGACCCTGCCAGAATTGAGGTCTAGATTGAAAGCTTCCAGTTGTGAGCGTGTGACATCAGAGACGTATCATGTCGCAGAAGCAGCTGGGGAGAGGACTTCTTGGACAAGGTTCCCATTGCCATCACTGACAGCAGTTTAACTCAGAGTCATATAGGTGGTGTTGTTAGCACTTGTAACCATAGTGATGTGATGAGCTGTAACACAGTATCCTGGCTATAACCGCTCCGGGCGGATTTGTTGTAGGCGCCATGAGTAATCTGTGTGTACTATAAGAGATCTAGGTGCAACATCATATCCACACTCGCGCAAGACCGAGCTGTCTTGGTGGCAAGGAAGATATGGTGGAAGATATGATGGAAGATATGATGGAAGATATGATGAAAGATATGATGGAAGATATGATGGAAGATATAATGGAAGATATGATAGAAGATATGGTGGAAGATATGGTGGAAGATATGGTGGAAGATATAATGGAAGATATGATGGAAGATATGATGGAAGATATGGTGGAAGATATGGTGGAAGATATAATGGAAGATATGATGGAAGATATAATGGAAGATATGATGGAAGATATGGTGGAAGATATGGTGGAAGATATGGTGGAAGATATGGTGGAGGAAGATATAATGGAAGATATGATGGAAGATATGGTGGAAGATATGGTGGAAGATATGGTGGAAGATATGGTGGAAGATATAGTGGAAGATATAATGGAAGATATGATGGAAGATATGGTGGAAGATATGGTGGAAGATATGGTGGAAGATATGATGGAAGATATAGTGGAAGATATAATGGAAGATATGATGGAAGATATAATGGAAGAAATGATGGAAGATATGATGGAAGATATGATGGAAGATATGATGGAAGATATGGTGGAAGATATAATGGAATATATAATGGCTTATGGCTGATATAACTTATCTTCAGATTTGATCCCTTAGGATGTGTTAAGGATAGGAGAGGTTATGGTGTAGCAGTTCTTAACTACTGCGATTCCCTTCTAGCCACTCGCTACGAGGCTTTGTTTACTCTATGCAGCCTGGGAACTCCAGAGGCCATCCAATAAATTTGTAAATGTTTCTTAGATTCTTCCAGCCTGCTAAAACATACAGTGTACCTCTGATAATTCACACTCTAACAAGCAAACCACTTTTAATTAAAAAATGTTCCACTTGCCCTCTCCATTACAAGCCAACTATATCTGATATGTGAATTGAAAGCCTCAGTTCAGAGGTTCTACTGTAAAATGCTAAGCATACAAGCATAGGTGTGCATTAAGTGTTTTTGTTGTTGTCTTTTTAATGAGTTTACCAGCCTTCTAGCATGTGATGGTAAAATATGGATGACTCTAGTTCTTTGGTAGTCAGGTCATTCACTTGTCTTGGATGTTGTACAGTAGAACCTCTGACCTGAGAGCAGTTTGGAACCTCAGAAGTTTGGAATTTACATCTTGCAAATGTGCACCAACTAGTTTTAAACAATTTTTGATACTTCTAATTATTTGCACATTAAGTTTTGTTGAATTCCTCAGTCTTTGGAGGATAAAATAAATACAAGCAAACAAATCACTCTGCCATCAGATGTAGGACAATCAAATAAAAATCTTTAAAATGCACTAATTCGTGAGAAATTACAGGAAAAGAGGAAGAAGAAATGATAAAAACTAAAGCTCGTCTCTGAAAGAGTATCTGTTATTAGCTGGCTTTAGTTTCTTGAAGGTGCTCTCTGGGGGGTCCTGGGGAAAGTCTCTCTTCTCTACATGCTGTTGCTGTTGTCATCGTTGCTCTGGAGTCTCAGGTTGCTGCTGGGCTGGCATTTAAAACAAACAAACAAGCAAACAAACAAAAATCAGAACAACAAATGTATGTACAAGAGAGGAGGGATTGAAGGAAACATGCATGTATGAAGATGAATACAAAAAAATAAGAGGATATTAATGAGAGATGAAGAACTGAAATCTGTGCCAGACCATTCATTACTTAATACAGCCATGAAACAAGAACTATAATAAATAAAACAACATGAAAGCAAACATTAACAATAGCTGAACTATTTATAATAAGGTTTGGGAAGAACACAAGCAAATATGTATGTGAAGAAATGTTTGTTATCTGCCATTTTGGTAATTACAATCATTTAGCTGACTCTGGGCACTTTGTGTGCGAATACCCATAGTACAGAAGGGGAAGACAGCAGCAGGCGTAAGTAAAGATACCATTAACTGACTCATCCCCTTATTCATTTAGGACTACTAGAATATTCTTTAGTTGAACATGTGTTTGTGACTGAGCATGAGCATAATTCTTACCTTTATGTTTCACTGGTAGGTGGCAGACCTATAAATTTTGAGGGCCTCCCCAAAGTCAGTTTATCTTTGGTGTTTGCATCATTCTTACCTGTCACATACTTCATAGTTTTATTAATTACCTCAAAACTTAGTTAAGGGTGAAGAAGTGAGTTTGGAAGTGAGAACAGGATAGTTTAGATCACAGCTACAAGGATAGTCTCACTCGGGTGGCAGTGTTACCTGGATCTGGGAATACACCTGGCATCTAACCCCTTACCTGGTGGGAGTTACGGACATTCCTAAGAAATCCCCCCAATTTTGTGCATGTGAAAGTTTACTGTGAGTTAGTAAAATTTGCGTGTGTTGTATTTTTATGTTGTTTTTTTAAGATTAATTACATTCCTACTACTCAGTATAACCACCAGACACTTTCCAAGTGTAGCATTAGGTAAATGCTATGGCTATGTGAGACTATAAATTAGACAAAAGCTTTAAAAATTATAAAAGCAACCACAATCTTGTGTTATATAGATGAGGAACCATATAGCAGCTCAAGATTAATTATTTCTACACAGCAATATTCTGTTAAAATAAGCAATTAACTCATTGTGTCATGCAACATAATGACGAATCAAGTGACACATCAACAATGAATAGACCACCATTATAGTGTCTAATGGGGTAAACTCAAGATAGCTCAGCCTCAAGGGTGAAAACAACCAATTCAATTTACACTGGATCAATGCACTTTTGTTAGCTCTATTAAGCATATTCGTATTCCATGAAACTTGATTATGATCATGCCCTTACATAAGTGCTACATTCAACTATAAGAGAGATAGAATTACAAATTGCATATCTAATTGCTTTATACAATATCAGCATCCAATTTGTTGCTCTCCTTTGTGTTACCCAATATTGGGATTGATATTCATAGAAGGAGCTTGAGTAGTGTTTGTATAAATATAGTTCATTTGAAGATATTGCTTAACTTTTCTGCTTACCATTAATTGGATGAACTCATAAATATAAGAAATAATTTCATTGTTTTATTCAATAAACAGTAAAAAAATGATCTTGGGTAAGTGTATGCAATTACAAATTAGTGAACACATTTCATAATCAACAAACTAATCTCCATTACAACAGATAGTTGAAAAAAAAATTTGTTACTAATTTTTAAAAAGATGGCGGGAAAATGGGGTTAATATCTTAAAAATCATAAAAAAGATAACAATGTTGGTAAACAATATTTTTTTTAGCACAAAATATAAAAAGCAAAACTTAAATCGAAAATTTACACAGAATAAGAATTAGCAAATACAGTATAAAAAATAGGAAAACAGGCTAGTTTATAATAATTCTGACATAATATTCTCTGCACTTGGTCTGTCTGTTGGCCTTTCTGACAAGCATCTCTGAAGGAGGCGTAGCAGGTGCTCGTGATGGACTTGGCGGAACAAATTTGACCGATTTTCTGGTGCCAGCAATTGACCGGTGAGCATCTCCAACATCAAGACACCGAAGCTGTAGATGTCCATTTTAGTTGTCTGCTGGCTTGGAGTCCCTGCCTCTGGTGCTGAATAAGCAGGATTTCCTGGATTCTCAGTGTGGAGCTGGCGAACTAGATTGACTGAGCCGTAGTCAGTTATTTTAGCTTTCCAAAGTTTTGGAGGCAGAAAAGGTTCAAGGAGAACATTAGCACTGCTGATGTCACGATGGATCATAGGATCTGGCTTCATCTGGTGGAGATAGTTTAAGGCTTTGACTATGTCAACACTTACTGTTTTCACTAATTTTGGAGGAAAATATTCGTCCGTTTCAATTTGCCTTCTGAGACTGGTAGGCATCAATTCCATAAGGATCATCATGTCTCCCCGAATTGTAGCTCCAATGAACTGGGCTAAGTTAAGGTGTCGTAGTCTAGCCGCCATTTGCATTTCTCTACGAAAGAGATCCTCATTGTGTCGGCTAACTATCTGGTTGTGGATTCTCTTGACTGCTACTTGTACTCCTCTAAACTTAGCCACACTAACTGTAGCCCACCCACCTCTCCCTATCTCAGGACCTGTCAATTCTATATCCTCCCTTCTGACAACCCACTGCTCATCGTTGGCCTTTTTTAGCTGATCAGCTCTTGCATTAGCCTCATCAGCTCTCCTGCATTCTTCCTCAGCTATTCTATTAGCCTGCTCTGCCATTTGACGTTGTTCTTCTGCTTTTGTATCAGCCTCATCAGCTCTCCTGCGTTCTTCCTCAGCTATTTTATTAGCCTGCTCTGCTATTTGACGTTGTTCTTCTGCTCTTGTATGTTCATCCTGAGCTCTTCGTTCTCCCGCTTCAGCTCTTCTCACTGCCTCCTCTGTCTTTCTGTCTGCCTCCTGTGCCCTTCTGTCTGCTTCCACTGCCCTTATTTTGGCCTCTTCAGCTCTTCTTTCTGACTCTGAAGCTTTATTTTCAAACTCCATAGCTCTTTTTTCTGCCTTTTCAACTCTTTTTTCTGACTCCTTTGTCCGTCTTTGTTCACTTTCACGTAGCTCGTTTATTTTACTTTTTGTTTCATCCTCTTCTTTTGATCTTATTTTTTTCTTCTTGCTTTCAGCATCTACATAATCACATAAATTTGCTTTAATGCCAGAAAAAACTCAAATGGATTTGATGAGAAAAGAAAAATACATTAATATATAAGATCTGAAAAAAGATCACCAATGGTTTAAGTGTTTTCTGTATGTAGTCTTTCACCAATAACTTCTGTGTCATTCTAGTGTAGTGTCTGAACAAGTGTGGTGGCTTGTTATGGATTTGTTTGTTCTCGAAGGACCAGCTTCTAGTAAGCAACCAATTGTACAGCACTAGAACAGTCTTGGATGTGTAAGCTTTTATTGATGAGTTTCATAACATGTGACTAACTACAATTTTCTAATTAACACACTTCAGTGTGCATGTATTAGAACCAAAAAATAAATGTTTATGAGTGTCAGTGACACAGAAATAATAATAATAATAATTTGTAATGTTAGAAATAATAATTTAACTGCATGAATAATGAATTAGCTAATATGTTTGCATTTGTTTGTGTGAAACCCAAACAGTGTCTAGTAATTAATTTTTAGTTGTGAAAGGCTTAATACTTTCTAGGTATACAAAATAGAACTTAATTCATATAGTTAGTTAAAGTATTATGTGTATGGCTATTTTACAGAATGTGTATCACAGCAAAAACCTACAAATTCCTATTCCTGATTGTATTGCTTAGTTTGTATTATAGAACTTGATAAGTTAGCTGAAAATTTACTGAACATGTATTTGTGTAGATAAATATTCTATAATAATACACAATGAATGAATTTGTATGCCAACTCACCTTTGCTTTGCATTACTGTTAGAATCTCATAAACTGAAGGAACTTTGTTTTTCAAAAGTTTCAGACCTCCATTGTCTATCAGTAACTTGACGACATCAACATGCTCACTCTGAATTGCCAACATTAAAGGAAACAGCCCATTTGCATTCTCAAAATTTACATGAGCCCCATTTTCTAGCAATATTTTTACCACATCAACATTTCCATTCTGACTAGCTATAAGTAGAGCAGAACTTCCATTGTCATTCTGTAAATCTACCTGAGCCCCATTCTCAAGCAATATTTTTGCCACTTCAGCATGGCCATTCTGACTTGCTATGTATAGAGCAGAACTTCCATTGTTATTCTGTAAATATACCTGAGCCCCATTCTCAAGCAATATTTTTGCCACTTCAGCATGGCCATTCTGACTTGCTATGTATAGAGCAGAACTTCCATTGTTATTCTGCAAATCTACCTGAGCCCCATTCTCTAGCAATATTTTTGCCACTTCAGCATGGCCATTCTGACTTGCTATAAGTAAAGCAGACCAACCATCATTTTTTTGCAAATCAACCTGAGCACCATTATCTATCAATATTTTTGCCACTTCAGCATGGCCATTCTGACTTGCTATGTATAGAGCAGAACTTCCATTGTTATTCTGCAAATCTACCTGAGCCCCATTCTCTAGCAATATTTTTGCCACTTCAGCATGGCCA
>WLWI01002761.1_pt1 | contig 15157 bp, 6 predicted proteins | sample 6701501 | NCBI WGS metagenome assembly WLWI01 (sample SAMN12718690, study PRJNA515312) | sponge metagenome | isolation source: marine sponge | host: Mycale hentscheli | place: New Zealand: South Island, Marlborough, Capsize Point | collected 2014-11-01
GGGGGGGGGCGGATGGGGGGGGGGGGGGGGGGGGGGGGGGGGGGGGGGGGGGGGGGGGCATATACATTGGGAGAAAGGGTGGTGTTTATAACCTGTGGGAGGGGTCGGAGAGAAGGAGCTGAGGGGTGGAGTAGGTCAACCACTCTCTTAAAAAAAAAGCAAAAAACTGAAGACAATCCCACAGTTGATTATCAAAACTAGTATTGTTTAGACCTTAAATGTACTGGATTCTTCTTACTATTGTACATCACTGGAATACAAATTGAAGCCACAGTAACGATGACGGTGCCTTCTACAGGCTATTTATTAGTTACATACACTGCTAGTGCTAGAACTGTTTTACAGACGACCGGGTTGTAAAGAGCCGGCACAGAACTAGGGTTGAGTTGAGGAACGACAAGGAATGTATTTAGTATATGGAGGATTATATATATATATATATATATATAATCTTAATTATTGTGCAGTTATCAGAAGACTGAAGTATGTCCAAGTACCTCTACTTTTCTAAGTAACCCAGTAGTAATTGAAGACAATGAAGAGGTCTGTGAATTAAATTATTATAATTAGAGATATTATTAATTTTCTTGTTGAAATGAGTCTAAAAGGAGAGGATGAGTCATGAATGATTAATGACATAGATATCACATATAAAGAACACATTATTAGATCTGCATGCTTGGAAAATATTAATTCTTCCTTATCTGTCTGTTTAGAGAGGGAATGGCAAGTTGGAAGATGAACTGTTGTTGGAGTATGTCAAAGAAATAATCAAGAAAGATTTAACAGCTGAACCGGAGTGAGTGTGTTCAGCAAGCTTTTTAAAATTCATATTTAGCCTTTGTAAAGAAAATTGACATGCTCATACAATGAGAAATATTCTTTTTATTTTTTCCTAAGGAAAAGGTGTACAATTGTGCAGTACTGCATGCTAAACTTTGATGTATACCTAAAGACATTGTAGATCACTGAGTGAATTAATCCAACAATTGAAGAAGACAGTCAAAGAGGAGGTTTTTCATTTTATGTCAGGAGAGAGCATGTACTGTAAGATACTTTAAAACGTATGTCTGAACCAACTTTCAAATGCTATCAAAGTATTGAGGTAAGAAGTTACATAGATGATGTAATTTTAAGTTATGAAATTGATTGGCATTTTATAGGTTTGCTTCATTGGAGAAGATGGTTGTGATGGTGGGAGTCTAACTCGTGAATTTTTTTACTATTTTGGCAAAGAAGATAGCAGAGAAGTATATGGATATGGGGATATTTAGGCACAATGCTTTAGCTATTCAGGTACACAAATGTAGTTTACTTTACATCAAAAATAAATTACTATTGTCGTTATTATTATTGTTGTTGATGTTGTTGCCTAGGATAATGTTTTTTGCCGACTGGGACAGATTGTTGGCATGTTTTTTTCTCTCCAGGGATGTGGTGGATTTCATCTTTTATCCTCATCAATTTTTAACTACTTATCGGGAATGCCTATTGCTGACATTATTGTGGATACTGCTGAAGCTGGTGATCCAGAAATCAGAATATTCTTGTTTGAGGTAATTATGTGTAATGAGTTAGCTGCATGTATTAGTTAGAGTGTTCTTTCACGTTATGTTTTAATCAAACTGATTTTGTTCCATCTTGTTCATTTGCAGCTACTTAAATGTAATACTGAATTGGAATTACAAACTATAATGGATTCAAACTTCACTACTTTATTAGAGTGTGGGGTTTACCAAGTCTTCAGCCTGTATTATATTAGGTGATAAGTCTGAAACGATTCAAGTAATCACGTAATTCTTCGATCTAAAGCTGAGTTTGATCACTTTAGTGATGGCCTTGCTTTATGTGGAGTACTACAAGCTATTAAGTGCCACTCATCGCTAACACGAAGTTTTTTAACTATAGATGGGTGTCAACAGCTCACATCAGGTAGTGAGCTATGTATGCGCATGAAATTATGTCTGATAATGTAAAATTAGTAATGCATGTGTATGCTTTTTGAATGAGGTAATCTTAAAGTTGTTCAAGAAAGTGAATTATTCAGAGGAAGGAACTAATTCTCGAAGGAAAGAAGAAGATACTTTTTCTTTATTTGTAGATTACTTGGACAAGTGCGAAAACTGTAAGTATAAGATTAAATGATATTAATTTTATTTTATCCCTGTATATGTCAATTTTATAAGATTGCTTCTCAACAACTGATTTACACCAAAGGAGTTGAAGATGAGAAAAGTAAGTTGTGAGTGTGTAACTATTTATTATTATTCTTTTATGTAATTAGCTACTCTCTTTTTAATTTTATTTGTGGCTGTATGACTGTTTACTGGCAGATCCTCCTGTAACATTGGAAACTGTTCTTGCTTTCTTTACTGGTTCTGAGGAGATTCCTCCACTAGGGTATGGGTCTTATAGTATGCCAAGTATAAGGTTCGACCAGAATCAGTCCATTCCAAAGGCATCTACATGTGCTATAGAACTCACTCTGTCAGCTAAATATTATGATCAACCTGCCAAGTTTAAAACTATTATGGATACTGCCATGCTCTGCCATGGTGGATTTGGATTACCTTAATTTGCTCAATTTCATTACTAACTCATCATGTTTTTAATTGTTCTTTATTTCTTTCACCTAATATTTTCTGTTAGAGTGATTTGATTTACCACATTAATATACATACCAATTTAATTTAAATTTCCTTTGAATTCTGAATAACTATAATTTTATTTTTTCTGGAGATCAAGACACTTTTCTTGAGCAACTCAACTATCATACTGCATCAGAAACAATTAAAAAATGTAGACTATTACCTACCAACCTACAAATTTGAAGGGAAGGGAAGGTGCATCCACTGCTGAGCATATTAAAATTCATTAATTCCCTTATGGAATTGCCTCTACTTTTCCGGCAAAGTTTTTCGCCAATGCCTATGTTAATTACAGTGAAGTGCTTTCTGTAAAACCAGATTGAAAATATTTGAGGAGGCAATGGCTTCCCCTGCCTCCATGCTAATTATTAATGCTGTTTAAATTCCAGAATTTCTTAGTTTTAGTTAATCATGCTAAAACAATATCTAGAAGGCTCAGTTTTAGTTTTTTCCCCTCTTTCTCCTTGAAGATTTAACTAGTTAATTTTTAGAATTTCTACTATCAATTGACTTAGTTTTGGTTAATTTATGTATGAGACTCCAAGTAGTGCATGTGCCTTTCCCAAAAGAACTTCATAGCTAAAGAGCATATTTCTATCAAATCTTGGGCATATATAAATAAAGTATGATATTTTTTTTTAGAAATTAGAGAACGTTTACTTGATGGCAATTTATACCTTCATTAAATAATGACATGACTCAATGCAAATTGGTTAAAATAAAAAATTGCTTAGTTTTAGTTGTTATCATCTATTATTTACTGTTTTGTAAAATGTTAAGTTTTTTTTTCATGTTCTCTACAGCTTAGTTTTAGTTTTTCTTACCATAAGTTAGCTAATACACCAAAACTAAGGGGTTTTGGTTTTCTTTTTAGTTAACTAAAACCACACTACTGGCTAGTTATGGCCCGGGGTGTAGAAATAAATTTGTAATGCAAGATAACAATTTGAGATCCAGAAACCAATCACATTCCTCTAGGACAACAATTGATATAAGCATTCAAAAGCTTGATTGTAACGATCTATTCCATAGTTTTCACTTGGGGACAATGGTAACACTGTAGATGTCAAGCATGTCCACATATCTGGAGTGAGAGTGGTCACCACTTCAGGAACAGTCCAGCTTCTTCATTGTCATATACATTGGGACCATTCCAGTCAATGACATACCAAGTTGATTCTTCCTAATAACAAAATAATAGTAATAATTACAATAATAATAATAATAATAATAATAATAATAATAATAATAATAATAATAATAATAATAATAATAATAATAATGGACAATGTGATAACTACAGAGTTAAACTAAACTTTAATTTTTAATTTTTTGCAGCTACATTGCTCATGAAACATTTCGACAAACAAAGGCATTAATAATGTAGCTCAGTTAGCTACCTCCTTTAGCTGATCACTTTCTAGTAAAGTATTACACAATCCACTAATCCACAACTGAAGTGGTAACAAATGTTGCTCTGTTGAAAGTGGATGGTTATTCGAAAGCTTCTAGAAATTGCTGCAGTGAGTAATTACTTCATGGAATAAAAATATAGTGCCAAGTAAACAAGAAAATCTGACTGTTAATATCAAGCTATCCTATATCTTTCATGTGATAGAATAGATGGTAATATAGACTGGCACAACTGCAAAAAAAAACATCTCGCCAGAGGCATTCTATTCTTTGGTTGTGAACTGAACGTCCAGCTATAAAACTTCCATGAGAAGTCCACTCAATGGATCTATTCATAAAACTAAACTAGCCACTCCAGCATTTTCACCACCCCTGTCACCTGGAACTCTGCTAGGGAGACCTAACTGTTCGACAGCGTTCATTAATAGTTCAAGAACTGTTTCTGACCGATTGTTATCACATGCTTTGAGATAGATAATACGTCGAGATTATCCATCTATACATCCACAGATTACAATCCTCCACCTGTATCAATAAATATCAATCAAATTTTAACAGCTAACTAGTTATGTACTTGAGCACAAATGGCGAGCGAGCCTAAAGACTGTACTATTTTTATATGAATGATTTTGACTTCTAACACTGAAGCTACTGAAAATAAGGTCGATTTTTTAATTACGCATACACGGTAAAGGGATTTCAGTGCCATAGTATAATAAATCAAAAGAAAGAAAAGAAAATTTGACTACTGAGTAACAACTCGCTGCAACTGTTTGAATTGAAGGGGAAAAAAACAACAGCAAAACAATACACGTTATTTAAACGTTTTCTTTGTGATATTCTTTAGCTAAGTAGTGGCTGTAAAGCACAATGCTTTGACATAACTGGACATACACCAGGAACATTTACAGTTTTGGGCTCTAATGGTAAGCCTCATGTAGTCAGACTTTTTCCATCTGAGGATTGTTCCTGCCCTTCTAGGAGTACTTGCTACCATCAGATTGCTGTGAAGTTAAGTTTGAGGATTAACGTTGCCGAAGAAAGGAAAACCATTAATTAGCCCTAAGCGCGCATGCGCGAATGGGTTACAGTAGTCACTTTGTCTGTGTTTGTTGCTATGGAGAGAAGTAATCGCGAATATTATTGGGCGAAGTATGGCATGTCACAAACTCCATGTGAAAATTTAATTTTTCCAACTAATTTTCATGCCACTCTACCTAATGATTTAGATCATGCAGAAATATGTCATGTGGACAGAAATCATTATGATGTAGTAATCAGTGCGGTGGATAGTTCCTCTTCCAAAGACTGAACCTTACAATGGTACTGCTTCTTCCTCTCAAGCCCTGAACTCTATTATTATTGATTGATTTTTTTTATTGCTACAATAACTTTGAAATATTTGACTTTGAATTCTACAATAATTTTAACGATTTTATTGTAATGCTAGACACTACATGAAAAGAAAAAAAAACAGCTCCTCATAATCAGAGGTAAAATTGTTACACTTCAGAGGCTGCCTAATTTGATTTGGTGTTTGGAATTGAAATATCAAGCAATAATTATAATCTAAGTTTTACAATAAGTACATATAGCTATACACATGTAATCAGAAAATCGTGAGAGGTCAATCCAGAATGGTTGCCAAAACTGACCACACCCTTTTAATTGGTAGTGCTATTTCTCTTGAGCAGCTAAGCTACCAATTTCATTACAATGCAGTGGAGTAGGAAGTGGGGTGCCACTGGCCCCTCCAATAATTCTGAAGGGGGGCCTGGCCAACCAATATTTCCACCTGCTTATATTAAATTAGACAATTTACACCCATGACAAGTGATCGTTATAGTTAAATTACAGATATGATGTACAATTACAGGTTGTATGTAAAAGTTAGCAATTACTAAATCAGTTACTAATAATTATGCTAGTTTAGATGCATCACCTTCATTTTAAGCAGCCTGTATAAAGTTTGGCTAAAAAAAAGCTTATAGTGCAGCAGTCTTATTTTTTCTTCCAATTTGAAAGCACGCTGCTTGAAGAGTGATGTTTTACTAAATTTGTAGATCATAAGTTTGCAACACTCTTTATAGTAAAATATCAGTATACTTACGTTTACCATGCTAGTGTTTCAGGTTCACCATAAACAGTAAGTTTACACAAAGTAAATTGTCAGTACACCATCAGTATATATAATATAATATATATAGTAAACTGACAATGATCAAGCAGTGGGTGACTCCAAGCTAAATGCACAAGTACATTTTGGCCTCAGCAGCAAAATCTTAATATAGTATACTTTGTACATTAAAAACAGATAATCTAAAATACTGTTTAAATGATAAGACTAGAGAGTGTTAAACATCACCTAAGCTAACATGTTTATGCTATAACAGCTTTCAATAATTCTTCTCAACAGCATGGTTTGTATAGGGTATTGTTTGTTTTGGAACCACGGTTGAGATGAGTCACATTAACATTTTTGAAGGGGGACCGAGCAGAGGGGGGGGGACCAATTATCGTGTGACAGCACCAGACATTGAGTAACAACCCACAAAGATGCTTATCTGTAACAGATCTGACCGTGTGTGGTTGACCTTTGAGTATAGGGTGATGCACAATAGAGGGATTGTGGAATGTGCTTTGGTTGCTCATTGGAATGAGAATGCATGTGAAAAGGTCACTATTGGATGGTATTTAATTAGAAATGGCATAACTTGGATCCAAAATTAGCTATGACTGACCAAAGTGATGTATCTTTTTAACCTAACAGTTGTAAGTTCATAAATAATATTTATGAGCATACCAGAAGTTCTCTACATGGTAACAATTAACAGTAAATGTTTCTATGGGTGAAATCAATGAGTACATACATACATACAAACATATATACATACAGATATGTACTGTGGTGTGTGTGTGTGTGTGTGTGTGTGTGTGTGTGTGTGTGTGCTTGTAGGGCCAATTTGCTATTGGTTTCCATGACTTTGATCTTCAACCATGCCATGAAACTACTATTGAAACATTTCACATTACAACATTAACTAAATGAAGAGCTAGAAAACTCACTCAGCATCTTTTACGATACATTCATTTGTAATTATTCAATAATGAGTTTATTTTTCAAAATCTGTATAATATTTCACTCTCATTACATATTTTTTGTATTAAACTTATTGTATTTCAGAGTGGACTTGTAAGTTGAAACAACTTGCATGCAGCTCCTTGCGGTTGGTAAAGGGGTCAGGTACGCAGGAATTGGAAATTTTATTATTATTATTGTTATTTCAAAAGGGGGAGATAAGATGATGGAAGACTAGTTGAAGTCCACCACTCATTGATACACTCCCCCTCCTACAAAAAAAAACAACAACAACAAGCCTCACTGATAGTCTCGCGGGCCAGATCCAAACATTCCGCGTTTTCCAGCTCATCGCACGCGCTTCTCAGTACGGTCGCGTGAGGGGTGGCTTGCGAGACTACCTCCTCACTGATCTGAGCACGTACAAACCAACCAATCTGTCTTGGAGAGAGTATTTGGGGTGTGGCTGAACAGGACAGGAGATTCTGCCGAACTTCGGTGCCACGGAAACTTGAGAAGTATGGTCAGACTACAAGCCTCACTAGATCTGAATAAACTAGGGCTGAGTCTAAAGGATGGCTTCCCTGAAACAAAGCATGTAAGTTGACTAGACCAGCTAATCTAGCTGAGCTAGCTAGATGGCTACCATTGCATTGTAGGGTGTTTATTTTGCTTTTTTTTTTTTTTTTTTTTGTATATGAAATTTGCTAGGACTGTATACAAATTTCTGGGTAATTAAAAATTTTTTAAAGGTATTTGTGGTAGTGCTAGTTACCTGAAACAATGTTCTTCTCAGACTTTTTTGTTGTCAGTGCATATGCTGCGATACTGTTCTTATCATTTTGGTTCTATAACAGCAGTAGTGATTACTGCTAGTGATGAGCTTGAGCACAAATGGCGAGTGAGCGATGTAGTTAGGTTGTTACAGTATTGTTATATGATTAATTTTAACTTCTAACACTCTAGCTTCTAAAAAACAGTCGAGTTTTTGTATATTCGGAAAATTGGTTTCAATGTCGTAGTATCCACTCGCTGCAAATATTTGACTTCAGGCATTTATTAGGAATTACCGCACAAGTTTTAACCTAACAGTATATTAGAACCCGTTGCTATATTGTTACTAGGTGTACTAACTTGGTAAGTGTGCACTATTTTTTGCCTTTAGGTATATAAACTGTGCATACTAACCACCCTTGGGGTATTGCTATTTTTGAGTTTGAGTTTAATAGAATAGGCCGGATAAAGCTGTGTGAGGCCTGGATATGATATGTGAGGGTCTACTACCCTCTCATATCCGACCTATACAGGACCAGCCCTAGTTCCGGACAACTCTCCTGCTGACCGCTCATACACAGGAATTTACCACAGCTAGCTGCTTAACTGTTTACCGCAGAGCAGAGCAGCCCAGGGTGTAGAGTTAGATCGGAGATAACAGCTGGCAGCTACAATGCTAAAGTAAACCTGCCAGGCGTGCTTCAATTGAATTTTAATTGAATTTTAATTTTGGGCCGGAAATTCGCTTGACACGGATAAACCAAGTTGCTAGTGGAAACTGGGCCGGCTTTGGGTAAACGGGTTCTAAAATAGTTAGAGCATGCGCTCAGGTACTGGTGGATTTAGTGCACAAAGCCCTCGGGCCTACCCGGCCCTTGGGCTTCAGTGCACTAAATCCACCAGTACCTAAGCTCGTATGCTCTAACTATTACATATTGCTAATTTTATATTTATTATCTACTCACTATTATGAGAAGAGACAAAAACAAGACCTACGGTTAATGCGGTGGCTAATAATCACTAGCTACTATTGTATATAAAAATTATAGCTAGCTAGCTATAGCTACCAATGAACTTGTGTGAACTCATTTTGGACTTAATTAATTTATTAAATATTAACCACCCCTACTTCCAATGCTATACAACTGAGATAACAACACCTAATATTTTTCTAAGTATTAGTTGTGAACTGTGGAGTGAACTATATATAAAGTAATGTAATATAGAAATCTTATATTATGTTGATATTCCTAGTGCTAACCCTAACCCTATCCTTAATCCTAGCCAAACTAGTAAAGTAGATCTGAATAGAATCAACTAGTCACATAGATATAACTGACTTGTAGACTTGAAACTAGAAAGTCCATAGTTAATATTAAAATCATTTCATTCACTTTTGGTTAGAGCTAAGTTTGGTAATATGTTCACTAGCTAGCTATTACATGAATTATAATAATATGCCCGATATTATCAAACTGAAATGTAGACCCTTTACCATGTATTCTACTCTTGAAATTTTCAATCATATCGCTCCAATTTTCAATCATATCATTCCAATTATGTTTCACTTTAAATAGTAGTAATAGCTTCATAGCTACATTATTAAGGTGGGGTTGTGGAAAAGCTATGTTTTATCATTGAGATCACAGCCACTGACATCATTTGAGTCATCATCACTGAGGATCAAATACATTGACGAGAAGATGGATAACTGATTGACTCTGGGAAGATGATAAACATTCTGGGTGTGCCGTATAATCCTTCTCTTGTCTATGGTTCCAATTCCTTCTGTATAGTCTTTCCCTCAGTTGCCTTCCATTACTTACAATTTCTGAGTGTTGTGCATTTAGTTTTTCTCGCCATATCCGCCATTTTCTTCTTTTTCTTCATTTCTTGTCCTCTTTTTTCCCTTTTTCTTTTTTCTTTGGCTACTCATTTTTTTAAAGACCTAACGTGCAATACAGTTTACAGGACAACTATATGCTAACATATGCTCTTCACTCATAAATAATATTCAAATCATGTACAATCAATCATATATTTTAATAAATTTCATAAGTTTGACTGGGTCCTTCCCTGTCGCTGGCGCTGGCGCTGTTCCTGGTGAAAGAATTTCTTGCAAGTGTTAATAAAAACGTATGATCAAATCAACCAGCAGTGTGGTGAAACAACCAAGGCTACCAATGACAGTTAGCGAGGTTTAATTCACTTTCAAATATTCTGACCACATGTAGAACTGATAAAAACTGTGTATGTTGAACAATGTAATGTGAGGTTTGAGCATGCGTAGTTTGGTAAGGAATAAATGTGTGGGTGAAAATGTGGATTCAATGTTGAATTCTAAATGATGCACATAAGGTGTGTGAGGAAGTAGCTAAGAATAGAAATTATAATGACATAATATGTGAGTACTGTACAATAATATTATTAAATAGTTATTCCTTGGAATGTGGTGGCGTTTCACCACAAGCAGCTTGATAGGTCTTTGTGATGTGGCATGAATTACAATACTCTCTTAAATCCAAGCTCATATCTCATTATAGCACCTACCTGATCCAACTATCCTACTCACTTTTAGCATATTATACTGCTCATCAGATGCATCAAAATAATTGTGCAAGAAGCCTTTATGACAGGCAGTGGAGTCATTCCAGCAGTTGAAGCACCACAGAGACCGCAGCTCCCGTAACGTGGCTATACAAAGTCCTTATTTTCATAAGAAATAGTATTTCCTTTAAACCATTCAATAGAGAAATGACTTAGGAATACCATATGGGCTTCTGCTTAAATTTTTATCTTCAAGCCTGTTATTTATTTATTTATTTATTTTTGAGCCCTGGAAAATGATCATTAGCTATAACAACAGTTTTAACAGCCAATTTATGTTTACTTAAATTTTAACCATTGATCATTATACTATTAGGTTGCATTACTAGCTCTTCTTCATTCCAATTTTGTATCAGGGAGTCCCTTAAAAACTTTCTCATAACCATATCACCTAGAATAGACTCAATCAGCTTTCCCTTTCCTTGTTAAATAGCAGTTGTATCTGTTTTTTACAGGCAATAAAATGTATAACAACCGTTTGACTTCTTAAGCCAAAACATCTGGATGCTTTAATTTATAAAAGCAAGAAAATTGTTATTATTGTCATTATTACCAGCAGTGAATCATTGTTTCATTTTCATTATTATGGGGTGCCAAAAAAGTAACGTATTTGAGTTTCAACTCAGCCAACATAATTGGGAACAAAATGATTTATTATACCACAATACAGAACAATATGTCTGACAGCAGCCAAATTATCTGCAGGTAAGGTTCCACTTAAAATCACCCCCCACCCCATCCTCACTCAAGTTCCCTGCCCTGTCCCCATGTTTTCTGATCCCAATGTCAAGTTTCCTCCCACCAAGAAGTTTAGATATATAATATATTATATATACAATGCATAAATAGATAATATATTATATTCATAATTTCTTTCTCAGTCTTCTTTTACTCATTAGATGTATTCTCTCTCTCTTTCACAGGCTTTTTTCAACATTACAGAATAAAAATATGTGGTCGCCACCAGGAATCGAACCCAGGACTGCTTGCTTAACACACAATGTAGATAAATTATATATTATGTAAATCTTTTACATCATGTTCTTATGATTCTGTCCAGGAGGTAGAAAAATATTCGTAGCTCAGTGGCAGAGCGCTTGTGTGTTAGGCAACCTGTCGTGGGTTCGATTCCCGGTGGCAACCAAATAATTTAATTCTATAATTATATTAACATGTTTATTTTGTGCATGTTCTATTTTTCTCCCCCTAACAATAAATCCTGCATGGATCCATGACAAGGGTCACAGTGTCTCTCAATCTTCTATCTCTCTCTCTCACTCTCCTCTCGCTCTCTTTGTATATGTGTAGATGACAGAGTTCTGACCCTAAGTAGAGTTGCTATATGAATTAAGTCTTGCAGTAACTTGTCAAGAAATTTAATAATTATTAATTTTTGGAATTTTTTCCTTTTCTCTCTACCTCCTGGACAGAATCATAAGAAGAAGATGATGATGTGATAAATTTATATAATATATAATTTATCTTAAGCCCTAGGATCATTAAAAACATTGACCAAGTTTGGTAGATAATACACAATACTGATTTTAGGGGGTAGGGGGGAATTACAAAATAATCTGATTTTGCTGCTTTTGATGATGTAAATGTTATAAAAACACCTTACTAAGGCTGAAGGCAAAATTATTCAAGATTATTTAATCCATGCAAGATCTCAAATGTATGTTACCTTACACAAAGTGTACTCAAGACACACACTTGTTTTAAATAATTTCGAGGTTGTTTGCTGTTGTTTTTAGAATCAAATGATTTTCAATTTCAATTATGACTGGGAAAATGGACTTACTAAACACGTCTTGTTAGAGTAACTTTGCTCATTCATCTGGCTATACATTAATACTTAGTATAATATAATGTCTTAAAACTTTGAATGTTATCATTCAGTACTGCAGCAATACCTATTTAATAAGAGTTTTTCAGTTGCTAAGCTCTACAGCCACAACAACAACAACAACAACAACAACATGATACTTTTTAAAAATACTATGCTGCTTTCATGATGGAGTATGGATAGCTAAATGTTAGAATAGCTAGCCATACACGCTGAAGTGTCTTATGTATTGCAGGCAAATAATTTGTTAGTTTTTGGCAATAAGAAACGACATATCAACTGCTTGATTGGTGCATGCAAATCATGCAATCAGGTAATTGTTTGTGGTGTTAAATAGCCTGCAAAATATGGTGTTGAGGATGCCTCAAGCAGGATGACAGCCAATGAATAGCAATGGTTTTGGGGGGCATAGTTTGACTGGAGATGATGGATTTGTCAGTAATCTTAAACTCTGGCATTACTTCCTGATTAAAAACTTTATATCCTGTTTGTGTTGCATTATATACATAGCCTGACATGCAAAGATCTTATTAAATCAGCCAAAATTACTAGTAAGAAGCCGGGCTAAAGACAATAATGTCTGTCAGCAAGAGAAATACAATTTTCAGTGAGCATGTGGAAGAAAATGTCTATGCTGAAGTTGGTATCAAGGCGAAGCCTGCTTCTGAAGATGATGAAAACTACGAAATAATGAAAAGACATGACTTTGTGCCAGATTTCAGTGTTCTCACTGATTCTCCAGGAAATCATCACAGAGAATTCAAGTCAAAGAAAAGTAAGTTTGAACGGATCATTTTGATAGTGATCGTGGTTCTCTGCTGCATTTCAGTGATGTCAGCTGCAGTAGCCATCTTTGCTCTGTATGAAGGTATACAGCTGAAGGAATCGCACAGTCAAGTCAAGCATGACTTGGCAAAAATTCGATCAAAACTCCAAGAAGATTTTAATCTGCAGACTGGCCAATTGAACGCATTAAAAAATGAGACCACAATTAAACGCAGATTACTTGACCAAAAGTATACTACCAAGTTAGCTTCATTTACAAGCTTAATGGAAGACAGATTGAATAGTTTCAATTACTCCATATATTCTGACATGCAAGAGCTGAATGCAGAGTCTCGACTACATTTGGAGAATATCGTCAAGTTCGAAGTGCAAAGAATAAAAGAAGAGGTAAATACGAACTTGAGCATTATAAGAAATGTCAGCAGAGGAGAACTGGACAACCTTACCAAGGCATTAGTCAGTGATATAGCCGCCATTCATGTGTTTGAATCCTGCTCAGCAATTTCAAGTTTGTCTCTTCCTTTCTCTGTTGGAAACTACTCCATACATTATGGCAATTCAACCCAAATAACTTCCTGTTTCCAGACTTCCTGTAATGGAGTTCTAGGATACTGGAGAAGAATAGCGTATTACAACTCCAGTGATGCTGACTCTGCTACCTGCCCACTGGGATTAGAGCCAATCTCTAGTCCCGTATCATGTCGGCAAACTCGCTCAGAAGCTGGCTGTTCATCAGCCACTTATCCAGTCAATGGAAGACCGTATTCTAGGGTCTGTGGCCGAGTCCATGGGAGATATTCAGGATCACCTGATGGCTTCCAGTCCTTCGGTGGGATACGAGGCAGAAACCCAACTCTCGATGGCAACTATGTTGACGGAGTGAGTCTTACTTTTGGAAGAAACCGAACATCTCATGTTTGGACCTTCGCAGCTGCCTTTAATGGTCGTGGTGGTGTGGCATGTGACGTCTGTGATAGAAACAGACCTAGTTACATCGGGGATCACTACTCGTGTGAAGCGGTCGGCTGGTGTCCTAGAGGCGTGGCTTGTAATTCTATGAAACTCTGGGACGGCGGGGAATGTGTGGGTAATGGAACATTTTACAGGCAACTACCGCAAGAAACCACGGACGAGGTTGAGATGAGAGTCTGCAGAGGACAGGAACGAGAAGATGAGGACATTTTAATTACATTTATTGAAATATTTGTGGAGTGAATGTGTGTACAATCACGTGAACAATAACATTTCTGTGTTGTTGTTGTAATTTACTTGTGACAATTGAAGGAAAAGTTGTAGTTCATCAAAAACAACGGACTTGTACAGTTTTCTTTTAAAATTAATGCAATTAGTTTATCATGGGCAGGGCCAACTGATTGTTTTTTCTTTGTTTAGTTTGCTTTCATCGCGTAAGTTAATTTGTATAATAATAATATTTCACAATTTCTTTCTCAGCCTTCTTTTACCCATTGCATTCTCTTTCTTTCACAGGGTTTTTTTTTTTTTAACAATAAAGAATTAAAAATATTGTGCGTTAAGCAAGCAGTCCTGGGTTCGATTCCTGGTGGTAAACCAAATTATTTTTAATTCCGTATTGTTTAAAAAAGCCTGTGAAAGAGAGAGAATACATCTAATGAATAATAATAATTGTTTACCAAACATGTTATTCCTAATTATTTGCAATAATGTTGTTATAACAGTTCATAACGATTGGTCTATGATATGACCATGCTTTAAAAACCATGGCAGCATGCTTTAAAAAACATGGCAGCATGCTTTAAAAAACATGGCAGTATGCTTTAAAAAACATGGCAGCATGCTTTAAAAAACATGGCAGCAATTATGACTTTTGGCCAATGTTGTGTCGAAGTATGGAGTGCACAAATAAGCCTTTATACAAAGGGATTCTGAACAACAACCAACATGAAGGAACCTCTGCAGCTAACCGCTGCCCAGTGTTGTGATCTTTGCATAGAGGTTTCACTGTATTTTCAATTGGACTAACTA
>WLWI01002762.1_pt1 | contig 15153 bp, 15 predicted proteins | sample 6701501 | NCBI WGS metagenome assembly WLWI01 (sample SAMN12718690, study PRJNA515312) | sponge metagenome | isolation source: marine sponge | host: Mycale hentscheli | place: New Zealand: South Island, Marlborough, Capsize Point | collected 2014-11-01
TATGTGTGTGTGTGTGAGTGTATTTGTATTATTTCAGTGTGAATAGCAGTGACCCTGGGATTCTGTTAGGGTTGCTGTTACAATGGCTACTAAGACACAAAAGGTACTGGGTTTGTTTTTCAGAGAAAGATAATCACATCTAGCGCGTATTGTCCAAGTGCGTTTGTTATCCATTTTGAATTCATAGTATCGCCAGCACCAGCGTTGGCTGTATTGAGCAGATAACAACAATTGAACCAATACGTCTCAACTGTTATCTGATCATGTTTTCAATAATAGAGTCGTGGCTGTGTTTCAGAATCATGGAGTATGCGGCAAATGTGTGATAACATTGCAATCTTGTTCCAGTCTCTCTTTTTCTACATTCATTATGCTTTTTTTCCTCACTAGCTGAACTACTATTTGGTTTTGACATTCCATGTTTTCTAGACCTGGTCGGGCCTCCTGGTTGCAAAGTGCGGGGGAGTGTGAGTAATTTGTTGTTAGTGTGTGGGTGTTTGTTGGTACTGGTTGTTAGCCACCAAGTGGGCTAGCTCCTTGGTACCTTCCAATGAACTGTAAGTCACCTAGTCCACCCAATTAAACTTGTATTATAATTGAGTGATGCAATGCAAATGGGTGTGGCTTGTTCCGGGAGACGTGGGTTTGAATTTTTTCAAGACAGTCAGTTTTTAGAAATGTGTTCATTAATTAACGCATGGTCCAACGGTATGATCTGATTGCATGCCAGTAAGCAAGCAAGCACATCAAATTAATATCCTTGGGAACATGCATGCATGTGTGGTGACGTTTCTGTTGGGACACGCATGTGGTCACACATAGTTATGTGGTGTTCTGATAGCTATGGCTTATGGTCAAGTCCACACACAGAGTGGCTATGTTTGTTCTGTGAGATCAGATAGAATGAACTGACCATATGTTGGTGCAGTAACGAACCTTGTGTGTGTACATGTGTTTGTGTGTACTTCTTTTTGTGTTCTTGATAACCTATGCTACTCTTAGGCTCTAAATTCCTACGTTATCATGGTGCTGTTCACTTTTTTAGTATTTTATCAACCCTCACGTTTATCCTTTTTCCAATTCTCTCCTCCGCCTTTTTCTTTCCGTACAGTGTGTGACGATCATTTTTACAAAGACGAGAAGTTGTTCTATCGGTTCAGAAAAGACGATGGATCATACGTGGAACCTGCTGACTCAGCAATCTTGGCGAAGGGCCAGCGACTTTACAGCAGGTTTGTGTGTGCATTTGTGTATGGCATGTTGGAGTGAGTGGGTGTGGTTTGTGGGGGAATGCCCGCCTGAATCAGAGTATAAAGTCAATTGGGTCACATTTGTATGTGGGTGGGTTAGGGGGTTTTAAAGGAATATTTAATTTTCAAAAGGTGCAAATGAATGAATTTCCTGACAGTAGAGGAAGACAGACTTCCTAATGAGAGGACAGGTATAAAGGACTAATTCCTCCAAGTGACTAATCATTTCCTCCCCAATTCCCAATGCTCTACACATTCCTAGCTACCTCACACCCTCACACACACACACACACAGCTGCTCGAAATAGCTTTCTGCGTGTTGGCCCAATTTCTAATCACCGCATTTGATCTTGACGGTGGGAAGAGGTCACGGTGAGGAGAAGTGCAAGAGAGAGAGAGAGAGAGAGAGAAGCACTTCTGGGAAGTGTTGGAGACCCATAAGTGTCAGTTACAACAGCAGGAGAGAGCGGAGTCATGAATGGTATTCCAATTAGCTGTCTTCCTTGTTCACCTGGACATGTTGGTTGTTCATTTAAAAGACTTCTCTAAAAACATGTTGGCTTGCAACTGAAACACTCCAGCTACACGCACACACGTACACATGCATACAGCATGTGAGGTCATGTGATCAGAAGACAAATACATCAACAGCAACTGACACTAAAAAGCAGGTGCTGTGAGTTTCACTTGCAAATGTGACGCTGGTTGAAGATGGGGGAATGAACGCCCACATTTGCTAGGCTTCACAAGTACTTGAGTGTGTGAGACTTCTTGTGGAAATAGTTTGGAAAACATCATTAGTGCCTTTCTTATTTTCAATATAATGTTTGTTTTAGTTATTGAGAGGAACCAAATCTGTCATTTTATATAATGACCTCACTTTGTGTGTGTGTGTGTGTGTGTTCTGTAGTAGAAAAAATTTCATTTTTTATCAGCCTTTTAATTTTTGTTGTTTCCATGCCTCTCAATTTGGTATAGTCACAATATGTTAATGTACGGTATTAAGTATTAAAGTATTCAACTGGTGAAGTGCATGTCCAGCATGCAATCTTCCACAAAGGTTATTGACATGCCCTTGGGGTCCGTTTGCAGAGATGTGACTCTGAGTTGGGTTGTTTGTAACGGGTGTGTCGTGAGAAGTTTGTTTTGACTGTTTCTAAGATAGTCATATCAACTTCTGTGTACATTAGTGTTGTTCGATAACAAATCATTTGCATTAGCTCCATCTCCCCCCCACCCTCTTACCCTTATCCCCCCTCCCCGGTTCCAATGATATTTGTAATCATCTAAGGTATTGGGTAAAAAAAAAAAGGTCAATTTTGGATCAGCCATTTACTATTGTTGATTCAGTCATTCTCGGCTGAAATAATTATAATAATAGAAAATTTTTCTCGTTCTAACAGCCAATATGTTAATTAAAACTTAACCTGACGTTTCGACTTCTTGCCTGAAGAGGACTTCGGCAGGAAGTCGAAACGTCGAGTTTGGCTGTTAGAACAAGAAAAAAATTTGCTATTATTTACTATTATTGTTATTATTTACTATTATTGTTATTATTGTTATTATTGTTATTATTTACTATTATTGTTGTGTTGTCTCCTCTTCCTCATCGTTATTATTACTTTCTTCAGATTAAAGGGTGATGGCTCCAACTTGGTTCAGGACAGGAAATATCACTTCACCACTTACAAGCAGTGTTTCGTTGGTAAGGAGTTTGTGGACTGGTTGCTAGCCAACAACGAAGCTTCCTCCCGCGTGGAGGCTGTGGACATTGGTAGGAAGATGCTGGAAGCTGGAGTCTTCAGGCATGGTACGAATTCGTAACGGATTAGCTTGATAGGTGTATAAGAGGAGATAGAGAATTTCTGTAGGAGACTGGACATAGTTATAGGATGTTGCAGTGGTTGTTGGGTTTTTTTTTTTTTTTTTTTTTTTTTTTTTTTTTTGCTTTGTTTTAGTAAATTTTGAAGATGGGCAGGGGAGAAAAAGTCCCCTGGAACTACCTCTGGTTGAGTGTGTGTTTAAATGAATTGGGTATTTTGTTACACAGCTGGTAAAGGAAGGTTGTGTGTGAGGAGGATGTGTATGTTTTGTCCACTAGGAAGGGTCATGTGAGAAGGTGCTATATGGACTGACATGGGACTTCACTTCTACTGTTAGCTTAGCTAATGCTAGGCGTCTGGAAAGAATCCGCAACAGTTGTGAAGGAGGCATAATGAAGTAGTATTTCTTGTGTTTTCATCTGGATTTGGTTTATTTTATGATTACGGAACGGTTATCAATTTTTTTTTGTCCTTTCCCATTTTTTTTTTGTTCCCATGGCTACATGACTTGCAGGCTAATCAACTTGATCTGAGAAACTAAATTCTATCTTCCTATTCACCATGCATTTGATTGATTGATTGATTTTTTTATTTGGTGTGAAATTTGAGTGAGTGGTATATATGTGTCTGTGTGGTATGGGAATGGGCGTGTCATATTAATAGCTCATGTGATAAGTAAAGAATGGGTGACTAGCCAGTGGGTCAACACTTTCATGCCCCGCCATGAGGGAGGGAGGGAGGTAGCTAGAACCTTAAGGTAAACATAAACACTTTTGAAGTCGGCTTAGTGTTGATTTTGTCAGCTGCCAAACCATACAACTCCCATGGACCTACAGAACTGCTATGCTATGTACTTATCTTCAGTATGCTGTTAGTAAACAAACGCATTTGGACTTAAAGCGTGGTTCTAACTGCACTTGAGCTTCAAAGCTATGGCATTGTCAATAGTATGAATAGCTTGAACTTGTATTTTGATCATGAATACACAATAACTCCTTCTCGTGGAGCGATGGCTATGGTAGCCCCAAACTTGTCATTTTTGCTAAAGTATGACTAATTTATTTTGGTGGGTAATCACTTTGTTTGTTTGTTGTTTTTGTTTATCTGTTTATATTGGTGTGTACATTATGTTGCTATTCTATATTAGTATGTGATGATCACCACTTCAAAGATGAAGGATTATTCTTCAGATTCAAAAACGACGATAAGTCCAAATCTCCGAAACTCAGGGACCGCCTCAATTCCAAGAAAGGTTCAAAGTACAAGGACAGGAGAGGGGAGGAGGACACTGGCAGTACTGGCGACCATAATGAGCATAGAGAGTCCGGGGGATCTTGGGACTCCTCCTCTGCCAGCGACTCTCACACCCCGCATGGAACACCCGACCTTGATGAGTACGTGATGTTATTTGTTGTTGTTGTTATTCATTTGTTTATTATTTTGTTTAAATAACTTATTTGCCTTCAGAAAATTGCTGTAGTATGTTGTTGTTGTTGTTGTAATTTTTTACTTGTTAAATTTGAGGACATCAGCTCCGATCAAGCTACACTGCATATTACTTAGAGAAGTGTGGTATTTATTTGTCACCATGAGTAGAAAGCAGGCGTGACTAGTATTAGTTGAGCCATGATTTGGTAAGTGTTTTGTGTGTAAAGGTTTCTCCTGTCTGCTGATGCAATCTCAAGTAACCCACAGTTATCAATCTGGATACTATATTTAAAGAAGTTCCCCCGTCGGCTTTATTTGTGCACACACACTATTTTGTGTGTAGTCTCTTTCTCTTTTCTTGTCCGTTAATCCCTCTGTGCACCACTGACATCTTGGCAGGTCAGTCTGTCTGTCTGCCTTTCAGAATGTCTGTCTCTCTGTAATGGTGGCTGTTGTGTGATCCACTGTTGAGTGTAATCTTGTAGATGTTAGGGGAGTCTTTGTATTGAATGAGAGAGCCAATAAAATTGAAGGGGGGGGAGGGGGGTCAAGCTGCCTTATTTTATTATAAGTAGCAGGACCACGCCCACCACACCCACATGATAGTGGCACTTTTGTTATCCAGGCCTTGGGAGGGGGGGAGATCATGATTGAGTGAATCGATCAAATCGGAATTAGAGTTCACTAAAATATTTAGGCTCTTTCTAATCTCAAAGTGCCATGTTTCATGTTTCTAATAAACTGTGCTATTCATTCTATCTTTCCTCTCCCCTCCCCTCTCTTTGTGTTGCCATAGATACGTCCACATGCACAGTAGCAGCAGTCACGTACCTCCCCAGCACTCTCCCTCCACCTCCAACTCCTACCCTCCTCCTCCCTCTGCGACATCAGCTACTTCTTCCTCTGCATCTCCGCACTTAGAGCAGAGACAAGCGTCCAGTTCAGTGTCAGCAGGTGAGTATGTGTGTGTGTGTGTGTGTGGTGTGAGTGTGTGTGTGTGGTGTGAGTGTGTGTGTGTGGTGTGAGTGTGTGTGTTTATACAGTGACAGTCAATATATATTTTATTAATCATAATTGGCTGGTTCTAGTTATTAGTGGAACAAATTGAGCTTTTCTTGGTAATTGGTAAGGTACCACTACCTACCTACCTACCTACCTACCTACCTACCTACCTACCTACCTACCCACCCACCTACCTACCCACCTACCTACCACTACCCACCTACCTACCTCTCCATGATAAAAAAACCCGCCTTTCATATGACCCTCTCAAACTGATGAAATGATCAGGAAGCATGAAGCCATAGAGTGAGTAGACATTTCTGTGTAGAGAGTTGATGGTCCATTCCCAGGTGTCTATGAGGAGAATGCAATGGCTTCCATCACACACATTGACTTTAGCCTCCATGTTATTGTTCTGGTGTTTCAACCAGAGGCACGGGCATTCCTGTCTCATACCTCATGCTTTTATGGTTCTGGGTTCTGGCGGGTTATTGTTGCAATATCAGAACTTACGAGTGTGGCTACGCCCTGGAATTCTGTCAGCTGAACCACATGAGCAAGAAGCTAATCATTAGGGGAGTTTGGTCAGGTCTAGACAGGATGTAGCAGGCCAGAGTGTGGAGGATGAGGAGTGGATTATGTTCACTCTTCAATAATATAATATGAGACTACTTCACTAAGTTGTAATACAAGTAGAGAGGGGGAAATTGTTCTTTTTATAGCAACAAGTGCACGTGCTTATAATTGAAATTATAGCACGGTCTCTTTGAAGTCCTTGTTGCTTGTTTTCTAATGAGTGCTGGCATCTATGGTAAATTCTCAGCACTAATGTTGTGAAGTCTTGCTGTCAGGGAGATTTTGGTTGATAGTGTTGATTCTAGATTCTATAATACAAACATAATGTAATATCTAATGCCAGACAGGTTTAGTGTACATGAGTGTGGTGTGTGTTGCTTAGGGAGACGGGTAAGAGTTGTTTACCTAACACATCAGCTTCTTCCTTTTAATCTCTCTCTTCCTACATCTCATTACCAGCTAGAGTGCATTCTATTGATCACATGATCCAGTCAACATCCTGTTTAGTAATGGATTGTTATTTCCTGCTGTGAGTGACATCACTGACCTTTCAGAGTGAGGGTACAGTATTTTGTGTCCTTCTTGTGTCACCTTTACAGTGTTTGGGGGCAAAGGTCATGCCATTGTACTCCTTTACTGTTTCTCTTGCAAGAATTTTTACCTGAACACCAATTATTATATTTCATTAATTGCGTGGGCAGGATGATGCTGTCTGGTGAGAGTCCCCAACTTGTAGCAGGTTGTTTTTGGGGGGCTGTTTCCTGAGAGCGTTGGTCCGGTTTGACGTGCCAAATTATTTGGTACTCATACGAGCTCAAGGTGCTATTCAAACTCTTATTTCAGGTGTGAGGGTGTGGTCCTTTGTTATTATGACATTAATTCCCTGTGGAGTTTTCACCAGACAGCATTCAATGGTGCCACAAATTTGTTAACTTTAATAGTATGCTGTAGTAAATCTTACAGACAAAACATGTTCTTCTTGATTGATTGATTTAATTGACTAGCTTGTCCGTACATTGTGCTGCCATGTTAATTACCTTATTATCTACATGTAGTGTAAATAATAATATTACATCAAACTAGTTCTCCTGAAGAATCACCAGAATGTCACCCTGCCCACTCCTTTAATTAAATATATCTGTGTGTGTTTGTGTGTGAAGCCTTATAATATGAGGAAGCTATGTTTGTATTGTGCGTATGTAACAAGAAAGTTGGTCATGCATTCATGCATGTGTTGTTTAGAAGTAACTATTTTTGTGTCTTACTTTTTGTCAGGTGGGCGTGTCAAGCCGACTGTTGATGAGTTGCTGGATCCTTCTGGAAGATTCGTCAAGAAGGCAGTCAATGTAAGACAATAACGTGTGCAGTGGGGGTGGTAAATCAGTGTGTGTGTGTGTGTGTGTGTGTACGTGGTTATATGCATATAGGAATGCAATATGAATAGAAATGTATTATTATTGTTATTATTTATTTTATTTATTTATTTATTTTTTAATCCTCGGTAATAATTGGTCGTGTATTTTGTTGGTTTGATTTCATCAGGTGGTCAGTGATCCAGTCGGCTACGGGTTTGTGATTCGTGGGTCTAGGCCGGTGTACATACACACCATTGATCCCAGTGGACCTGCCGCTGGTGCAGGACTCAGGGTGAGCAACATTTCAGGTCTTGCACACATTCTGCTTAAAAAACAAAAAAAAAATTGGGAGCCTCATGTGAGAATTATTAATCATCATTTGTTAATCTTGGTTTGTATGTTTAGGTCGGAGACTATCTTTATTCTGTGAATGGCCAGATGGTTCTCAATGCATCTCACACTGACGCAGCCAGAATCATCCTCATGGGCTCCAGCACTGCAGCTCTGGTAGTCTTCGCAGAGAAATCCAGCTGAATGTCTGACGGAGGGAGGGAGGGAGGGAGGGGATTACATTTTTCAAGATGCACTTTTACGAACTTCATCATCCAGTTTATTCTAATTAAGTCTGTCATGTTCTAAATATATCTTCTTTTTTTTAATTTTATTTATTTTTATCAAAGACCCACCATCCAGCTATCCTGGAGTTGTGTTTTGTTGTTTGTTTGTATAGTTCTTTTTGTTTTTGTTTTTCAAAGCAGAGATAGGCTATTCCTGTTACCAAAGCAATTAACTACATCTATAGTTGCAGGAGGCTGCAATTTTGAGGTTTTTTTTTTGTTTTGTTTTTGAGCGTTTTTGATGGCATACACACAATACAGAAGAACCTCTGAATTTAGACACAATTTGGGACCAGGGACTTTCGGTTCACAAATAAGAAGTTTGTTTGCTTAAGGGGCAAGTGGAAGTTCACAAAATAGTAATTTTCTTGTTAGAGAGTTCAATATCAGAAGTTTCATTGTATGCAAGTCCTTCCATTGGCTCATGCAGTGAAGTTTCATGCACTATTGAGAAGGGAGGGAGTTTAAGCAAGTATAAAGCTGTGCAGAGTGTACTTTGTTCTTTCCAGGCACACACTTCAATTGCAGCTTTGGGGAAAATTACCTATACTGAACTAGAAGACATTCTTTAAAAAGGTGCTATCAATTTGTGTTGGCTGATTTTGGTTGCTCACATGATCATTATTGCCTAGAGCCTATCAACCCAGATACCAATTTCTCCCCAGTTCACGTGGTCTACCTGACCAGGCATCTTCTGGCTCACAGTTAAAACCCCCGAAGGCACTCAATATTACAACAGTGTTAAATTGAATGTTATATTTTATCATATGCACTGCACACTTTATTTACTCCCAATGCAAGCAAGATCCTGGATGTTAATTGATGCTCAACTTGACTATTAGACAGTTAACCAAGTATTCCAAGTTATGCTTCATCTAACTCGACAGACACAACTTTTTTCATCTTCTTGACCAATTACAGCCACTTTCCAGTACAAAGTGCTGCATTTTTTATTTTTTTATTTTTAAGCTCTACTTGATTTTAGTGTGGATGCTCACTACCTCATTGACTGATGGATTTAAGCTCAGTACAGTCTACAACCTGGAGTACTTTGATATCTATTCCAAGCTGAGGTTGGTCTTAAATTTTGATGGAGTTATTGCTTATGTATGCCCACTTATAACAGTAAGAGCCAGAGAGAGAATAAGTGGAGTGGTTAGCAGAACTTCTCAAGGAACTCAGCCTCCAGGTAGTCTGGATGTCTGTAACGGCTCCTGATAAGGTCATTGCCACTGCTTTTAAGGAACCAGATACTCCCAGAATCTTTGAGGAGCCTGGAGCTCCCTCTTTGTTCTTGAACTTGTGGTCCTTTAAATGCAGACACAACGTATCAAAAAGATAAAGCAGTAGATGCAGGTGGCACCTCTATGTAGGATCCTTCACTGCTATCTCTCTAGCTGCTCTTCACTTTCCATATGGCCCATTAGTGGCAGCAATATTTCAGAGTCTATGCACTTCTTCTACTTAGTCATTATCTCTGTCTGGTGTCAAGTAAGTACACAGAGTTCGTTCATCTAGCCTCTCTATGAGAGGGTGGTTTTCAGAAGACTCATGGGTAAGAAGAGAAAGGCTATTTAAAGGTTCTCTTGGCAGCAACTTAAGGATACAGTGTGTAGTGTTCCTGACAAGAGACATAAAAAAGAAGAAGTGATCTTCTCTCTTCAGCCTTGCTGTAAACTGTCCCTTTACCAACTACAACAAGGCGACCCGAATTGGTAAAAGGATCTCACACGCGAGTATAAAATCCCTGATCCCTACGCGACACTTTACCAAACACTTGATAATACAAAATTGAAACCATTGGTCATGTATTACACAGAACATCAAATTTGCAACACAGAATCAAGGTGCAAAATTTATGACACATAGACATTGGAGATCACGAGTGAGAATTGGCAGGCAATGCAAATAAAAGAAAAAAAAGAAGGGAAAATTGATTGTTTCAGTCCGTCCATTTAGATGAGTAGGAATTTCAAGAGTCTACAACTGAGTCACATCCTCCTCCAAAGCTTCCTCGTCACCTTCTCCTTCTACTTCCAGAACATTCTCACTGAAAGAGTCACGGGTAAGAATGGAAACGAGCTTTGGCAGTTTCTGGTGCTGAATCTCACGTGCTCTAGGAAGAGTAATGGACCTCTTTGGTCGGGTTACTTTCTTCCGGATTTCAGAAGGAGACAGGGCTCGTTTCAGCAACGGCGAAGTCTGGGGAGAGTTTGAAGATTTCTTTAAAGCAGGCGAAAGTTCCGATACACTCTGGGACTTGGTGTGGACAAGGAGCTGGGAGTCAACGAACATGCTGTGCCGCTCCGGTCGCCTGGTAATGGTTGTCGGCGGGGAATTGGGGGGCGTGTTTCCGGTGATGACGATGTTCTGCATTGAGCCGGGAGGGGAGGAGCCAGGAGAGATGGGATTGGCAGAAGCCGGGCCCGGAGAAGTGTTTCGTGCCAGCGGGGAAACTGGGGTGGTGTGCTTACGGTGCCTGTCAGATGATCGCATCACCCTTCGTCGCAACTTATCCGTGAAAGAATCTGATCGATGAGGCGTCGAAGGGAGCTTGGGTGAAGGAGTGCTGCTGGAAGAATTTCCAGGGCTGTCTAGGCTGTGATAATGCGGAGGGTGATGTCTGTCTCCTTTATTCCTTAAGCGGTTCAAAAATGACGGCCTCTTCTTGACATTCGAGCGATGCCTGAAGAGCTTGCCCACTCTGTGTCCCATGGCGTGCATGCGCTTACGCTTGTCCTTGCGGATGCTGGTCTGATCCAGAGGTACAGTGCTCAAGGAAATGGATGAGTGCTTCTTGTCCACCAGCAGATGCATGACTTGAATGTGCTGAAGGCCGATAGTGGATTCTCCATTGATGTGCGTGATCAGATGGTTTGGGCGAAGCCCCGCCTCCCATGCTGCTCCTTTTTTGTCAACCGTCTGTAAATAAAAACAACATAACATAATAATACTAGTAAAAACAATTATAACAACATTTCACATAAATCTATAACTTCGATTATTACAACGGCAAACAAAAACACTCCTGTATTTGGTATAAGGAAGTATAATTAAATTTTGAACAAAAAGAAAATTTCAACAATGCGAACAGAAGCTTACGTCAATGATGTGGTGAATCCTGTAGTCATTGGAGTCTCCTATGTAGACACGTACTGACTTGAACGTGAGGCCATAGCCCTTTTTGCCTCTCTTGATGGTGATGGGGCTGGACACCATGGAATCCCTGGGGCTGCTCATGGGGCTATAGTCCATGATACCACTGCTGGATGAACCACCTATACACAAAGAGGGAAATGATTAAAATTAATTACTATGGCTATTATCATTAATTTTCCATAATATTTCCTTGGTAAAGATAAGGAATATTTAATTAAAAAAAAAAATAAAAATAAAATAATAATAATAATAATAAAAATAAATAAATATAAATGTAAAAAAAAAAAGAAAGAAAGGGAAAACTGACGATTCTTACCTGGTGTTGGTGGAGATACGGTGATATCCAAGTCTCTGGTAAGGATGGACAACTTTGTGATATCTTCCATGCGGGCGTTACGACGCTTACTGTTCTGCCGACCAAGTCTGGGAGCCGTGTGGCTGGAGCCTGGGGGCAGCATGGCAATGGGGGACGTGATGTGTTCTGAAGAAGTTAGGCGGGGGAAGGTTGCAGACGGAGGTTCGTTGTTACGTGTCAACGAGGAATAGTCCACTGGTCTGATGGGTGTGCTCGCTGAGGGTGGGAGGGGTTGCTCAGTTAAAGTGGGCGCGAAATAGGCAGGTCTACCTGCTATAGCAGCTGGGGTGACTGTCATAATTACCGTTGCGGTTGAAGGAGGTGTTATACTATCCTTATCTTCCGTATCAGAAATCTCATCATCGATATTAGTGACAATACCCGTAGCATCTTCATTTTCAGTGTCTGTACTGTCTGCATCACCAGCTCCTTCTAACTCCTCCTCCTCCGTCTCTGCATCGTCATCCTCAATATCTTTGGATTCTTTGACCACAGCAGAAGCTTTCTTATTTTCGGACAACGCCGGTGACTCCTGCAGTACTTTAGGCTCCTCCAAAATCTTCACACAGTCTACTTCTAGCCCCGCAATACCAGAGTCTCTCTTCTCGTGTTTGGGTGCTTCCACAGCAGGAGATGATTTCTTCGAATCCCTGTTGCTAGATTCACTGCCCTCCTCCTCGAAGCTGAGCTGATGCTGCTCCAGCATCATGGAGAACCTGTGAGCTGTGGACGAGAAGTTCTCAAACGGAGACTGGAATGCCTCGTCGTCACCATCTTCCTCATCGCTGACGTTGTCATGGGAATAGCGATCATTGCGAGCTGGGGAAATACAAAAAACAAAAACTAGTTAACAATTTATTTCATTATCAAAAAACAACAACAACAAACAAAACAACAAAAAAACAACTGAATAATTAGATGAATGACATTCCGTACCTCTAAGACTACAATAATTGCAGATGCTCAAAATCTGCTTAGCAAACTATTATAAGTTATTTCAACTAATTCATAGTATACAGTCCAACAATCATCCATTCTTATATCTCAAGTATATCGACACTATCTTCCATACTATTAGCAATGTACTAATTACAGACTTGGTCATACAAGATGAACAATAAATAACAATGATGTTACGCTATCCAATCGTTGTAATAATCAGGACAACTGAGTCAGCACAGAACTATACATAAAAATTTTTTTTACTCACGGTCAAAATAACTGGTATCATCTTCTCCTTCAAGAGAGGGTACAAATTCAGCTTTCTGACGGAGTAAGTTGTGCCAATCAATTCCATTGAAAAATGTATGCTCTTTGACCCCAGCCACACCCCCAGCCATGTTGCTGCCAAGTCTATAGAAGGGATCGATACACAGGAAGCTCTCAATGATATCTTTGGCTTCTGGAGGGACGTCATCGTCTTCTCCCTCAGGCCACTTGATTTCATGTGTTGCTAAGGAACAGAAATATTAATACATAAAAACAGTATAATAATAGCACATTTTTCTCGTTCTAACAGCCAATATTGCTAATTAATGAAAACTTAATTGTTATTATTTGTGGGTTAAGTTTTAATTAACAATATTGGCTGCTAGAATGAGATGTTATTTTATAATTATTTCAGCTGAGAATGACTGAATCAGATACAATATAAATTCATTTTTGCCACTCCTTATAGTAACAAAATCCAAATTTCACTTCTATAAGTTATATAATCATAGTAGTGCATAGCTAAGAATTGTATTGTGCTCATCTTAAAATTGTAAAACAAAACAACTCGTTAAATTATTAGTTAAGTTAGAACAGACAAAACGTTTCTTAATTCTGATATCTAATAAACAAAAAAAGAAGGCCGAGAAAGAAATTGGAAAGTGATATAAATTCGTTGAATTACATGAACCATTTCTTACCATCAGTAATCTCGTCAAAAAGCTCCTGAACTGTGGTGCTACTGAAAGGCGTGGTCCCAATGAGCATCTCGTACAAAATCACGCCCATCGACCACCAGTCCACGCCGAAGCTGTAGCCCTGGCCCATGATCACCTCGGGGGCAATGTAATCAGGCGTCCCATACACCTCAGAGTCCCTGAACTGACAATCTCGGGACCAAGCATCTTCTATCACATGAGCAGTGTCTGAAATAAGAGAATTAGGAAGTTTTCATGATAGTAAGCAAAATTTAAAACAGAAAGTAAAAACACATTAAATGAAGTGATTCAATTTGTACGAGGTTTTCAATCTGATTGATAAAGTTAATAATTGAACATTTTGCTCCACTAATTACTCTACTCACAGTTCACAAGGCCAATCTTGGACAGTCCGAAATCAGTCAGTTTGATGTGTCCCTCAGAAGTTATTAGCATGCTGCAATACAGAACAAATACAAACATGACTAATTGCATCACTAACAAATGATCAAAATTATGCCAAACCAGCAAAGCTGGTCATGCAACTGGTGGTATTTTAAAGAAACCACAGAAATTATTAGAAACTATGACATCACAAAGAAAACAGTACTCTCGTTCACTACTTCCTTCCTGCACAGACTCACTTGTCAGGCTTGAGGTCACGATGGATGATGCCCAAGCTGTGGATGTACTCCAGAGCTAGAACTGTCTCTGAGAAGTACTTCTGGGCCACTTCGAAAAACAGGCAACCACAGTCCTTCAGCATGCTGGCAAGATCTCCTCCTTCTACATACTCCATCACCATGTACAAATGACTCTGAAAAAAGGTAAAAAAAAAAAGAAAAAAAAAAAGTTAACGATCACAACATACATGTATGCATGGTAGATGTTTTAACTTCCAAACCGACCCAAATACACGACAACCACAATTTCACAAGACACTCAGTAGTGGGTGGACACATATAATAATCAGAGACACTCACTCACACTGGCTGGATGCATTACCTTGGTTTGAAAGGTGCACCAAAGTCCAACCACAAACGGGTTCTCCGCAAAGGAAAGAATGTCTCGCTCGTAGTAAACCTGCTGCACTTGTTTCTTCATGACCATACGATGCTTGCTCACTTTCTTCATGGCAAACCTCTTGCTCATGTCCTTGTGCCGAACAAGGTACACCGCCCTGAACGGGGAAAAATTAATTAATTTAATAAATAAATAATAATCTTATTGATAATAGCAAATTTTCTCGTTCTAACAGTGTTAATTAAAACTTAAACTGATGTTTCGACTTCTTGCCGAAGTCCTCTTCAGGGGTCAACTGACACCTGAAAGTTTTAATTAACAATATTGGCTTTTAAAACAAGACAATTTGCTATTATTATAATTATTTCAGCCGAGAATGACTGAATCGTATTGATATTATACTTAAATTGTGAGGTACTGCATTTTATAATCCTTTTAGCTAGTCTCTTACCCATAGGCTCCATTGCTGATAGGTTTGATGATGATGAAGTCGTCCTTTGTGAACTGTTTTTCAGTAGATCCACTCTTAGTCAGAACCATAGATGGACGCTTCTCAGGAGGATTCTTAGTGGACTCTAAAAAGATAAAAAATGGAGGGAGAGATTATTATTAATATCTGATAAAAATAATAGTAACTGCTTTACTTTATCTCTGAGGG
>WLWI01002763.1_pt1 | contig 15146 bp, 5 predicted proteins | sample 6701501 | NCBI WGS metagenome assembly WLWI01 (sample SAMN12718690, study PRJNA515312) | sponge metagenome | isolation source: marine sponge | host: Mycale hentscheli | place: New Zealand: South Island, Marlborough, Capsize Point | collected 2014-11-01
CCACAGGAATTTACCATAGCTAGCTGCTTAACTGTTTACCACTGAGCAGAGCAGCCCAGGGTAGAGTTAGATCTGGAGATAACAGCTGGCAGCTACAATGCTAAAGTAAACTTGCCAAGTGTGCTTCAATTGAATTTTAATTGAATTTTAATTTTGGGCCGGAAATTCGCTTGACACCCCATTTGTGCGAAAATGCTGATAAACCAAGTTGCTAGTGGAAACTGGGCCTGCTTTGGGTAAACGGGGTTCTAAAATAGTTAGAGCATGTGCTTAGGTACTGGTGGATTTAGTGCACAAAGCCCTCAGGCCTACGGCCGTTGGGCTTCAGTGCACTAAATCCACCAGTACCTAAGCTTGTATGCTCTAACTATTACTTAATGTTGTATTAAATACACATTCAGAGTTGTTGAAATGATTACGCTATTGCAGGGATGGACAAAAAAGAAAAATTACCAGCAGAGGAACACGAAACCTGTAGATAAAACTCAATTTTAAATCGTGGAATGAGTATTTTAAGACAGTTAGTGCAAGTTGAAGGTAAAAAATTAATTTTTAAGGTAGCATGCACTTGTAATACATTATGATGACATTTGATTATTAAGATTTAGAGGTTGTTTATGTGACAGTATTATGGTTTTGTACTGGATTTTAAGTTTGAGATGTATTCAACAAACACCAAAATCAATTTTATGTGTGTGTTCAAAGTAAACAGGGTCATAGAAAATCTAAATATGAATTCTTTTATTCATACAAATATTAACAGAATGAATCACTTTTAATGTTTACCACTGAGCATCAATACCTATAATATGTGCTCACAATTTTCTCTCACTTATTGTACTCCACTAAACAGAATCTTTCAGTTTAGCAATCTCATATCACCTTTGTATTAGGTTGTTTCGGAATGACACAAGACACACTTAGATCTTAAAACTTACTGTTAAACTCAACGCTGTACAGTAATTCTTTAGAAATTCTTCTTGTTGTTTTCAAGTCGCAAAATGTTGTGGCGAATGATTACTATGGTATTGAAACCCTTTACCAGACATAATTACACTCTTCTTTTTTTTAGTAGCTGCCAGTGTTAGTTGTCAAAAGTTACTGGTAATTCAGATAGTCAGAGACTACAGAAACTCAGGGAATTAAGGTAAGAAAGTAGTTCCGTATGTGTTAGCTAATGTATATAGTGTTATCAACGGTTATATAATACTTTTAGGAGACTAATAAATGCTTTTGATGCGTTTTGTTTGTGCACAGCGTCGCTGCCCTTTGTGCTCAAGCACATCATTAATGGGGAAAGGAACGAAATACAAGTTCCAGACCCTTTCCCAACATAGAGGTTTGGGTAAAGGGTCTGACCCCGTGAGAATAAACTTTGAATTAGTCTGGTGTAGCCAGTCCCTTTACCAAACTGCTATGCTGGGAACTGATCTGGGGACATGGCCATGCCAAATTTCTACTGCACATATTATTGTGGTGGTCAATTCCCTCCTCAACCGCATATAGAAATTCCTATACGTTTCAGCCACCCTCTCAATGCTTGGTTTAGGCAATTATGGCTAATTTGCAGTAGAAATTCAGGTATTAGGGAGTTGGGGCACTCACTACATCCATATTCCTCTAGAACAAATTCATTATGGCCATGTATCCAGGACCTCTGCGCGCTAAATGAGTCTAGCTCCGCCAGACAAACTTTGAATGTGGATCGACTCTACCTTTTCCCTCTATCCCTAGATAGAATCTTGGTCAGTAACACCATTTTGTGGACGATTTAGCAGCTACATGGCCCTATGTGTTTTATTTCATTTAGTAAGTCTTACATGCCCCTGCTGGACAGTTTCGACTGCATATGTATGAAGTACTATTCTATTATTTATTGTCCACTGTAGGAATCGGCAATTGTTAATATTTTGAAAAATGTAGTTATGTATACACTTTTAATGCACACTGACATTAGCGTTGTTTTAGTTAACTAAAACCAAAAGCCCGTAGACTTGGGGTATTTTACTTTTGGTAAGAATAACTATAACTATAAGCTGTAGAGAACATGAAAAAATTAAAACTAAATATTTTAGAAGACAGTAAATTCGATAATAACTAAAACTACCAGTATAGAGTGGATGATAAAAACTAAAACTAAGCTATTTTTAGTGTAAACAATTCACCTTGAATTATGACATTATTAAATAAAGATATACATTGCCATCAAGTGATTATTCTCTAAACTACATATACAATAATAATCATACTTTATTTATAATACCTAAAATTTTCATAAAAATATGCTATCTTGATGTTATTTAGGAAAACTACCAGTACTGCTTTCTTTAAGTAGTCTCATTATTGAAGAATTTGAGAGACAACGAAAATTAACCAAAACTAAGTCAATTGATAGTATAACTAACTAAATCTTCTACATGACATTGAAAAAATACTAAAAACTAACTAAATCTTCAGGAAGAATTTGGGGGGGAAACTAAAACTAAGAATTCAAAATATTTTTTTTAGTATGAATAACTAAAACTAAGAAAGTCTGGAATCTCTAAACCAAAACAACACTAACTGATATAGCTACCTTCAGGCACTTTGATAATTGTCATACAAGCATCATTTGAAGTCTCGCTTATAGTTTGCTAACAAAATTAATGAACATTGCCTCCTTTACAACTAATAACATCCACACCTACCCGTATTACTTTACACTTAGCTAAGGTGGTATTTAACTTACTTTCCACTTAGTTTCCGTGCTGTTTCATATAGTTTCCATGCTATTTCACTTTCACGGTGCAATTTCAATTGAACAGTGATTTATAACATACATTTTCTAATCGGCAATTTACTAGCCATACTATTAATAATATATATAGTTATATTTATTCCATGGTAGATATCTTCACAGTATTATCTTTAGGAAGGTGATGTGGTAACGGCTAAGGAACTTCAGAGACATATCGACTGTAACACTTCTTGTCACTTTAATTCATGTACCACTTCACACCAATTAACAAATCTTTCATACCTAATGCATGCATAAACACAATGGTTTCTTTGAGATTCATAAAAAGTATCAGACTGGTTCTTGCACTGCTTCGCGTGCTCAGCCAAGTTATTACAGGTGACCTGTGAGATAACTCACATTATCACATAGTGTTACCACATGGCTGTATCGTGCAAGCTCATTACCCTAGTAGTTATAGCAACAGGCCTGGCTTACCAGTTTTCAGGGTTTTTACACTCTGAGAGCCTACCCAACCAGGTTAGAGCAGCTGCTAAAATACCAGCTGGGGTGTGGGGAGCCCCTAGTGTACACCAAGAGTTACCAATGAACTACTTCAGTGAAGATATCTAGCATGGAATAAACTACTTATTACACTCGTCAGAGTAATATGGCTAGAAATTTCACTCTCAGGCTTTATTTTCACTCGCCTCTGGCTCATGAATATAAATTAGCCTGCTTGTGAAATATTTCGCCATATCATACTCTGACACATGTAATAAGTACTACGTATGTATATATACATATATAAGAACTTGTCCAGCAATATCTGGTGCAAGCATAGTTGATCATCAGAAAACAAGGTGGTGACTCAGCCACATTAACTGGAAATAATTCAGTGCCACACATTCTTCTATATGTAGCTATTCATTTAGAAGTGATGGAAGCTGTTATTCAGCAGACTGTTCCGGGCTCCAACTATCAAACTCAACTAAATTTTTATCTCATTCTTGAAATTTGTCATAAATATTTCAGTAGTAGCTGATAAATAATTTAACTAAAATTAGTAGTAAGTACGTATAGTCCAGTATGCTAAACTATACCTCCTACAATTAAGTTAGAACGTTTAAATGTATTTATATATTGAAGGAGTAGTAATAATGAAATTATATGAAATAGTATTAACTAGTTATTTACAATTTCAGAATATCGTAAATTCATTGTAGAATATATAATTACATTTAAATCAGTACATACGATTGATGTGAAATATTACAAGCAAGATTACAAAAAAAAAGTAGGTATGCAAAAGTGATATCGAAATCATTCTCAAACACATGCATTAACATGCTTTCGAAATATTTGTATTTTACCAAAACGAAACTTTTTCCCACATATGGGACAAACAAGATTAGGATCATAAGGTACAGTTTCTTCATCATCAGAACTACTAGTGTGGGATATCCTTTCCTTAGATGAGGGTTGGAGCTTTGGATTCAACTGAGATTGACTATTAGGATCCCCTACAGATGATATGCAATCACTGGCAGGAATATATTGATCTGATTCCATTCTCGCTGGTGCTGACGGTGCTTGATTCTCAGCTCTGTGCTCGTCCCTTCTTTGATAGATGCCACGTGGATCAGTATTAACAAAATGTTGCGACTCTTGAACTTGATCCCGAGATGGAACTTCAAAATCACTTTGAAAACAAGGGTTGGCATGATAAGTATTATCACCTTGATGCAAAAATGTCTCAGTATCTAGAGAAGGATAACTAATATGAGAACCATCTTGGTTACCTGACACACCTTGATTTCCCGATGCACCGTGATTTCCAGAAACATTATGGTTTTCTGTATTTTTGACAATATTGTGCCCGCGACTCATACGTTTCTGAGAGTGATTCATTGACATACTTCGAATTATACATTCTTTATTAGTGGCTGATGCTTCCATAAAACCTAGTTCAATAGTTTCACTTTGCGTACTTAGTCTTCTGTCATGCAGGCCTTCATGAGCACCTTTATTTTTTCTTTCGTGATCTTGATCTGAAACAAAATCTGTTTTGATTTTACAATTATTGTCTCTGGGTGGGATAGGGGGCTTATCCATACCAGGCATAGAACAGATATCATTGGTTTTATCTTGGTCTTCATGTCCTGGCAACTGTTCATAATTGTGGTCAAGTTGGGTAGTATTTCTTGCTGTAAGACGTTTGCTTCTTGTCTCTATCTGATAAGATGACCGGGTTTTGTGCTGATGACTTGAAGATGGTGTATCAGCATGAGTTGGTGGTTCCTGATTCCACAGATAAAAGCATGGGGAGTAATGCTCAATCAGGCATAAACTTAATGAAGTGTTACTCTGTAAAAATGGAAGTGTGTATAGCACACTAAATAGTGTGCATACAATAAAGTGTGTCTAGCACACTGTTTTATGATACCAAGTGTGTTAAGCGCTCCTTCATTTTAGTGTGTTAAATACCAAGTGTGTTTTGCACACCTCAACTGAATTTGTTTTTGAACTCAGTAAGCTTGTTAGGATAGACTAGTTGGCTCTTTAGAAGAAATTTTGACTTTGCTTGAACAGACTCTATCAGTAACTGCAACATTAGAATTATATTTGGCTTCTTCATATCCTCAAAAATTATATTAATTATTTATAGAACAAGTGTCAAGGTCACACAATCTACGCAGTGTTTTAAAGAACATTTGGAATATATATAAGATAACTGCACAAACTACGGTCTTTCCAGTAGCTTTAGCACATTTTTATTATATTCATAGTTTACCCACACCGATTCTAGCAAAGTCATTGCTACATAAGAAGAAGCTGTTCTTCTTGTAAGGATCACTGGTGAGATAAAGAAAGAATAGAAGCCAGAAGCTCAAGCAAGATCTTCAGAACATTATTCTTGATTTTGGGTCATGTCCCATTACTATGTTAATACGCTATTGATATTAAAAAGAAAATTGCAATGTGTGCTGAAATCAGAAGTGTCCTCAACACACCTGAAAGAGTGTGCTATCCACACATAATAGTGTGCGTATTGCGACTTCATCAGCACACTTTATTTGGTATGCTATGCACACTTCCTTTTTTACAGTGTAAACTAGCCCAACAAGATTGTATGAAATATTTGTACATGTAAATTCATAACTACTTCAACCTAAATATTCCTTTACACAATAAATATAGGTTACACCTCGACTTTGAAGTCAATACAGGATTTACAACAACCGAGGGCCGATAGCCTGAGGATACTGTGAATCCTGTACCAACCGAACGAAGTGGTATAACCAGCTTGTACCTGGCTCTAAGCTATAGGAAACACATAAAACTAATTCTATTGAACGGTTCACTTATTCACCTCCGAGGAGGTGGGTGTGAAATATATTCACCCTGCACTGAGCAATTTGATTGGATAGTTTGAACATACCATGGTATACATTGTCTTAATTACATATGTCCAAGGTTGCGTATAAAAGGCTGTAGTTGGGGACATAGTGGAAATAGTAACTGCCTATATTTGTCACCAAATTCCCTAAGACCATTATTTAGAATGCACGACAGCAACTTAGCGCACAGGAAACTTGGAATACTTGTTTTAAACATGTTGTATGTGGAATTTTAAAAATAGTGAGCTCTTCTGGAGAGTAATCTTTACTTAGCTTCTTTTTTTAATTTGAGTAAAAGTAGTTAGAAGTCAAAGGGCATGCCGGGGATTTTCTTTTTTATACCTGGACAACAGAAAAGAGTTCAGAATGTGGTAGGAGGCCACAAATTTTGTGTACGAAGAATGGCATTGAATTATAAATGCAACTTCCATGGTTAACTCAATAAAAAAAAACCATCTAAATGAATGTTGCTAGCCTTCGAAGTGTCAGCAGCCCACCTTGTTAGCTATAACACAATAACAAATTAAGACGACATTATCGACCAACTTACTTTATAGTCCTCCACTTTGTATATGACAAATTCATGCAGGAGTTTCCTATATTCTTGAATTTCCATTGAAAGATCTTCAATCCTATTTTTCAAGTGATCAATTTCTCCAGTGAGTTCCTATTCAACAAAATACGGTATATCATAAATTAAAAGTGCTGGAATATAGCAACATGCATGCACCTCACTAGATATAGGATATGTCCAATAGTGAACGTGGGAACGCCCACCCATGAGAAACCTCAGTGAAGGCAATGAATGCCTATTCAGAGAACAATAGAACAATTAGTTGTTAATTAATGTCAATTGTCATATCTTATTGTATCATTGTTAGTGTCATGTGAGTTGTGTGTGGCTGGGTTTTATACACTATGGCCTGCCATGCTTAGCTCAGAGTTGAGTTTGTCCAGTTTTGAGCAAGTGCTGTGCTGTTTATATCTAATCTATTGAGACACCTTAAGGGAAGACCCTGGGTTGCCCATATCTAGGGGCTCAAACAAGATTTTAAAGATCGCCTGCGGCAGCCTTAACTCGTAAGAGACTACTACTCTCTGGTGGCAGTGGAAGAAGCTACCCTTCCCCTAACCGTCCCCACAGTGAACTACTGCTAACTTAACTAACGCCACTTAACTAAAAAATTTCCAAGTCATAAATCAGCAAAATTACCATGTTGGCCCAGCTCAGTTAAATGTTTTAAAATGCAGCTGTTTGATATTTTACTCCCTAGCTCAGTACTGTTTGTTCATACTAGTTTATCAAAGGTGAGACTCCCAGTTTATCTCCTACTCTTGACAGGTAAATGAATCCTTCACTAATGACTATTATTATTCATGTAGAATTACTTCAGAAATCACTTACATGCATTCTGTATTATAGTATGGTGATGACCAGTGGTCATTTTTATACACATACACCATTTATGAGACGTAATGAACATTTCATGAACAAATATTGTCAAGTACAGATGAAAATTTAACGAATAAATAATTTTTATATACCTAGGTACAGAAAAGATGTGCACAAACTGAAACCAGTGAGTAATCCAGTAATAAAATTGATTAAAAAAAATGTATAGCTACATGAATACCTTGAATATATACAGGAGTATATGCAGTGGGAGCAGTGGGAGGGTTTAGAGGATTACTAGTAACCACTCCCCCTTCAATTTAATAATATTCTACAAGTTATTACCGAGTAAGCAAATTGACTGAGACACTCACAGATATCAAAATAGGTGAGGATGTTTGGTTATACATATTATATTTATTTTATGCTAGATACCTTCACAATGTTGTACGTGACCTGTGAGAGAGTTATCTCATGGCTGTATTGCACACCACCATTACACTAGTAGTTATAGCAACAGGCCAGGCTTATCAGTTTTCATGGTTTTTATAGCTACCTTCCTCTAGTGAAACCTACCCAACGAGGTTAGAGGAGCTGCTAAAATATCAGCTAGGGTTGCAGGAAGCCCCTAGAGAGTTTTATGGTCAACTTCACATCTAGATTTACCTTTCCTAGTACAAACTATTTCAGTAAAGATATCTAGCAAGGAATAAACCACTTCTTACATTTGTCGGAGTGATATGGCAAGACATTTCACTCTGGCTCGTGAAAATAAATCAGCCTGCTCATAAAAAATTTCGCCATATCACACTCTGACTCATGTAATATTATGTACTATATATATTATATATATGTTTGGAAATAAGCATATGTCATTTTTTTTACTTTCACCTTCACATTTTTGTGTTTGCTAGGTGATAGACCCCATTCCAAACTTCATTAAACAGAAACATATTTAAATGATCTTTACACGGTATTATCAAGGAAATTTTATTGGAATTACGCTGTTTTTTAATATGATCTGAATGTTGCGTGATGCAGTAAGGTCTTACAGACTTATAGGTTTTTGTTAATTTTATTAGTGGTAATCTTGGCTGAGCTGTTTGCCATAGCTGTTCTTACTTAAAAAATCCATTTCCAGATCAAACAAAAAATATATTAGCGGCGCTTTCTTTCTTTCTTTATCTTTTTTTTTTTTTTAGCTTCAAGGCTTTCTCCTTGTTTCATTTGTTAGCAAGAAAAATCATATTTAGGGATCCTTAGAAATGCTTGGTTTTTCAAGTCCCAATATGTTGTGGCGAGTGGTTTCTATGACATTGAAACCCTTTCCGTACGCAATTCCACAAACTTGGCCGTGCTCTTTAGTAGCACAGTGCTTTGTGTCAGTAGCTCTACCCATAACTTATACTCAGAATTATTTAAAATACTGTTTTGAATTACTTGTGTACAATGTCTTGCTCAGAATTTGTGCTGAAGCACATCACAAGTATTCTACAGAAGCAATTCAGTCATGGAAAAATTATTAATATGGCTTTAATGACAATCACATAATAACTAATCCTATTGGTTTTCCCATTGATATCTAATATACATGAAAGCAGCTTACCAAATTTCTTTCCACTTCCACATCATAGAAATTTTCAAGTAAAGACTCATCCGGCTCTTCCACAGAAGCAGATAATAAATGCTTACTAATTTTCTTAGTTCTTTCCTTCTTTTTAAACTGGTTCTCCAGCTTTTGGTGTGCTTTCTTTAAATCTTGGTATTCTAATTTTACATTAGCCAATTTTTCATTTGTACGTTCCAAAGCATTTGCATATGCAACTTGAGTAGCAGTAACACGATTGACCTAGTATTTAACAACAATTGTTTACAGGTGTGAGAAGTGTTCATATTAACTCAAGAACTTCATTACACAAAATTCCTAACTTCATTTATATACATTTAAGTTCCACTAAATACTCCACAATAGTGCAATCATGAGTAACTAAACTATTCCTTGAACTATAGTGCACAAAAAAATATTTGATTTGTTGTGAGTTATTCTTTCACTTCAATAAAATTCAAGTGTGATAAGTTGGTCACACTTTAGTTATTCAATGTATAGCTAGTATGCTCAAGTTTAGTTGGCACGGTTATTATTGAAACAGAAGCAATGTTGTGATAGTAACATTCAAAAGCTCAGGTCAAAACAGTCTTTATTCTTCAGAAATGGCAGGAAAGCACTGTTTCTAACTCAGTACAAAAAGAACTGTGAATAAAGTACACAACACACGTCCTGTGATTCACACATAATCTAAGTCGACCAAGTGAAAAGTACCAAAAGCGTCTGAACAAAAAATAGTTGCCTATTTGGTAACTTCATGTTTCAAGCTTTTTATTAAATATTCAGGTCAGCAGTTTTAGCATCAGTGAAATAAAAGGCTATTTAACATTCACAAGTATTTATGTGGAATATGTTTTAATCCACTCCAACATTGTAAACAAAAGGGCTTATTTATTAGGATACTAAGCCTAACTGCTGTTCACTAAATACCACAGTAAGATCAATCCTCGTTATAAGCTTAAATACCGTTACAATAATAATAATAAAATTATAAATTATATAATCACTCCAAGCAAATGTCCCAGTGCAGGGCATTAAAATTTTGTAAAAGTTGAACTGGTGTGTCAATGAGGTAAAAGAGGTAATATAAGCACTTAGCTATCTCATGTACACCGCAAATCAATTATGGTCGCTGGATTGTAGCAGCTCCGATGCACAAAAACTTTGAAATAAATGAATTAAAGTATGACAGATAATGATACTTCAAAATCTTCAAGTTCTTTAGTTAAAGTAAGAGAAAAGTACAACAGTTTTTCCCTCATATTCAATGCATGCCATCTATAACAAACTGCTATTAGCTTCTAATACTATGACAAAAAACACTGAATGCTCTGAATGGGTATATAATGTTTAACTATGGGAGTAGAAGTGCAGAACTACTGCTAAATTCAGGTACATACACTTGTCACTACAAGGACGTTCAAATAAACTTAACTAAAATTAGCACTTATTCTTAATAATTTCACGATATGACGTAGCAAACATGAAATTTGAGTAACACATAAAGAAACGATAAAAGAAATGTTAATTAACATTTAGCAATAGACATACTTGATCCTTTGATTTCATAGCTTCCTTTTTTAATTGACTTAAGTCCATGACTTTCTGATCCAGTTTAGAAGTTACATCTTTCAGCACCTTCTTATATTTCTGTAACTCTGAATCCAGCTTAGGTACTCTGTTAGCTTTTTTCTTGTAGCAATCAATATCTCGACTCTGCTCTTCAACCTTTTTCTTCATTCCACGCATGAGTTCTTTCGATGTCTGTGATTTAGACTTCATTTCTGCCGTCATTTGTGCTATTTGTATCTTCTGAGTGTTGACCATGCCCTTCTGTTCTGCTATTTCTTGCTTTAATTCAGCTATCTGTCGCTCAAATTTTTTCTCTTCCTCAAAGTCGTTCATGAATACTTCAGCCTATACAAAAACATTCATAAATGAGCTCACTAAATTTGATCTCTTTACAGTACTTATGCAGTAATTATTCTAATAATAGCAAATTTTCTCAGTTCTAACTTCAATTTCAATTGAATCATTAAAAGTAATATTCTGTTTGAATTTATCTAACATTTCAGTAAATTCATTTTATCCAGGGATTTTGTCAGGTTTTTTTAAGGAAAAATTTTCCCCACCACCTCTGCTGAAAATTATCATGACCTTTATGGTGACATTTGCTACCTTTTTTTTATCAAATTAAACGGCAATGAGAAACCCACCTCAAGTTTGAAAAAAAAATACCCTGTTTCTTATAGTTAGAAAGCTTCAATGGCAATCCTCATCAGTATGCCAAGTTGAACTGACTCCGTAATAGACTCTAAATTTTGTTACTTGTAGCAACATCAACTGAATGCACATTATCACTTAGTTAGATTGTCTAAAAAACAACAACAAAATTTCACAGAAGGCAGAACCTATTTGTTCTTCTTCCCTTATAATTTGCCAGTGACTTTGATTCCATAATCTTATTCCATTCTTGAAGTTATTTTTTAGAAAAATATTTTAAAACTGTTCTTTCTTTTTTTCTTTTCTTTTTTTGCACACGAACAAAAAAATAATTCTACTTTTACTTCCAAAATCTATTTTTCTACCAAAACAATTCTGTATGAAATTTGTGGCTGATCAAACAATTCGTAAAAGCAGAAAAAAACAGTCTAAAAAAATCGAATTTTTTTGTGAGCAGCTAATAACGAAAAATAACCCCCACACTTAATTTAATACTTTAGGAGGAAAGCCGTTACTATTTTAATATCATACAATGGGGCACAACTCCCACTTGGAAGATGAACAGTTAAGAACCCAACTCCATGAAGACTTTCATACACCACAATTATACTCTAGATCTAACCCAGAACTAAGATAACGGCTTGAAACTGGTACGCAATGCAATGTGCCGGGAGCTCAATCCCTCTCCTCCAACTCTTCTTAAATTAAGTGAGCATCAATAGGTAAGGGGTTAAAAATGACTGCATAAACCAATGGAGCTAACAATCAACATGCCATAGGTTTATAAAGTCCACATAATCAGTAGACAAAACATAGATCTTCATGTATCAGCAGGAAGTTTGCAATTCTTCTATAAAAGGCTCCGCAAGTGATATATAATAATATATAACATATAGTAGGCATAAAAATAATGTACCAGTCTTGGCTCCTAAATGGCCGTAGTATACGGCAGGAGGAAGTCCTGGAAAAAAAAACACTGAAAAAAGCTAAAAATTTGGATTTTAAATGTCTGCAAAACAACCGCATTATGGGCCTAAAACAGAAGTTGAACAAAAAACAGGTATAAAAACTGCCAAACTATTTCAATAAAACGCCACGCTAATCAGCGCCTCGTGCACCTCCTTTGGCGCAAGCATTTGTAAGAACAAATTGTTTTAGTAACTAGCTACTGTAGCAAGTACCTGCGGATAAAACTAACTGGAAGCTGTCTAGTCTACTACTGCCATGATAAGACTAGTTTGAATTCACTGACTTCCTCCTGACTTCAATCCTGACAACTTGCTGTGACTTTTCAGAAACCAATAAAATGTATGTGTGGTAACCACAGGAACATTATAACTTCCTGACATGCATGTTACACAAACACTCACAGTAGGGCACACTTTCTGAAGAGCAGGCATTTACCTACAGTTGATGAAAAAACACAACTCCAGCAACAGACGCTTCTTAACATAACACACCAAATGGAAAGATAACACTGGAACTAGAACACATAGAACATTTGAACCTGCATTTGTAATTCTAGGCAGGAAAAGAATGAATGGGAGTGGCCACTTAACAGTACTTATCATAGTGTTTGCTTTTTTTTCTCTCACTAGACTGAAATAGTCCTTTAGTCTGAGTTCCTCTTCTTTAAAGGTATAAATAGCCGCCATCAACAAGAACCACTGTGACAGAGTGCATGAATTAATGACCATGAGAGACTACTATAATCCTCAAGTGTAAGCGCACTGAGTATTAATAATATATAGTTGAGTAAGACAAATCAAATATATGCTTAAGAGCAAAGGGTGGGGAGGGGGTGGGGGTGATCTCTGTATCAAATGCTGCATATTAAAAAGTGAGTACTGCTATATTGTTTGTACAATAAACTGAACAAATTCTTAAGAGTCAACGATAAATTGTATGACCAAAAATATACCAGGTCAGTCAGGTAAGTTTCAGTACACGTGTCAAAAAAAACTTGCTAGTTTTTGGATCGTAGAATGGCCATAGAACAGAAGAACGGAAGAACCATTACAGTTGTTCACCCGTTTCTTTTTACTGAACCGCGCTAACGTAGAATGGCTGTACAATGACTGCACTGTTTCTATGGAACAGTCGTAGTATAGTAGTGCTAATACATTAAAGAAATTGAAAACGTGAATAAAATGCTAATTTCCTGTAGTACTTGCTGATTAAAATATAAACAAAAAATATTTCCATATAAAATTATTTTGTAAATGTATTTAGCAACATAATAATGAAGCTGCTTAGTCTGCCCAACCAATGCTTGGAAGTTGTGCCGTGCTATTCATCAGAGAAGATCCTTGGGAGTTGCTGTTACAAAGTCCTGGAATTTCCACACAATAGACTTGGAATTGTGTCATAGTGAGGTCCTGGAAGAGAAGTGACAAATTATACATATCGTTAAAAAATTGAGTTGTCATGTAATTATCATCTTGTCACAATAGTATACGATAGCTATTCAGTAAAAATCCTGAACTTCACTGTTGTCATTGTGTTTACCAAATAAGCAACCAAAGTAAAAATTAAAAGTATTAGAGCTAGAATCCCGAAAACTTACTAATTATACAGCTTATAGCCAAACAGTAAATGCAGTTGAGACACTTAATGAATACAACAAATTAAAAAAAAAATGTGATAGCTAGACAGCTGAGTAACTCACTCAATTTTCTGTATAAAACACTAACTATTTACTGAACACAATTCAATAAAATACTTACTGGTTTGACAAACTTAGTAACAGTAACAAGCTTCACAGAACATAGAGAACCTGTACTTATCTTCACCAGCTCTATGACGAGCTATTAGCTGAGAGCTCTGCACGCATGCCGTGCCATCTCAGAAAATCTGTGTGCACGCCATAGCTAAAAAAAGAACAGCATTATATTATATGAACGGTTTGTCGTTTTTTCATCCGTTTTCCGAAAATGCAATGGCCGTACAGCCATTTAACAGTACGCGATATCCCATTTTTTTACCATTTTTTCAGTCACGCAGTACTACAGCCGTTCTATGATCCAAAAACTGGCACATTAATTTTTACACATACTATATAATGTACCCAATCAGATCAGTTCCTTAAATGCACCCACTATTGACATGGCTTCATTAATAAAATACCATTATCATATGAGTTCAAAACAACTGTGTTACACATCAGAATTTGCTTTTAATTAAATCTCTGTTACAATATAACACATACCTTATCCTGCATAATAATGCTTGAATTCAATAATCTAGTTGTAGGCCTTCTTTCTGGATAATCATTTAGGCACTGAAAAATGAGAGGAAGTAGAGGATGATCAGGTGTTACTTTATCTATGCTTTTCTTGCGTCTTGTCTTCTGTACAATACCCTGTTCAATCATCGACGAAGTGATTTTGACTTCAAACACTTCAGGAAAGTCTTCAATTAACACATGAAGGCAAAGATGACCGAAGGAAAAAATATCCAATTTAAAGTTGTACTCAGCATCTTCCATTAGAGCTTCAGGTGGCATGTAATGCCAATTACCAGGAGCAGTGGTATGCTTGTTCACAGCAAAGGCGGCTTCATCCATTAACTTGGAGACACCAACGTCAGCTATTTTAGCTTGTGCCCCTTTTGTAAGCAAAATATTTCTTGCCGTCAAATCTCGATGAATGATTTGAGGATGGCATTCGTGTAAATACACAAGGCCATATGAAACATCCTTTAAAATTGAAATTTTCATTGAATCATTTATTTTTGATGGCTTCTCAAGGAAATCAGCTAAATCACATTCCATCTTTAGCATCACCATGGCAATGTCCTCTTTGCTTT
>WLWI01002764.1_pt1 | contig 15143 bp, 18 predicted proteins | sample 6701501 | NCBI WGS metagenome assembly WLWI01 (sample SAMN12718690, study PRJNA515312) | sponge metagenome | isolation source: marine sponge | host: Mycale hentscheli | place: New Zealand: South Island, Marlborough, Capsize Point | collected 2014-11-01
CTTGCGTAGGTATGTTCAGTTGTGTGAAAGTATTGTGCGTTACAACTACTATTAAGAATATCACAAAGAAAATTTTAAATAACGTGATTTGATTTTGTTGCTTCTTTTTCAATTCAAACTGTTGCGGAAGCGGTTACTATGACATTGAAACCCCTTTACCTCATACGTAATTTAAAAACTCGACTTTATTTTATTATCTTGAGTGTTAGTTGTTAAAATCAAATTTAAGAATAGTGTAGTTTAAGGCTCGCTCCCATTTGTGCTCAAGCACACCACTAGTACTGTCTCGCTTGCGAACAAACAAACATCCCCGATTTTCAATTGCGTTACCCGCGTAAGTGTCTCGCCCGCCCACTATAAGATTCTAGTGAATGAAACAACACGACATTGAAAACCCTTTACCAGACGTAGTAAAAAAAATCGCCGTTTTGCATTTCGCACTAAATATTCGTCAGTCACACACTAGGTAGTGAGTCCAGCATTGCTGGGTTGGCTACGAGCCTGCCTGTCCTATGAGGCCAGGCTTTCCACCGCTAGGATCTTAAGATTTGTGTTACCTGGGTAAATGTCTCACCTGAATTGATAAGTCACAATACATATTTCAGATTTTCAATTGTTCATCCTATTACTGCCTGGCTCGCCTCTCCAACAGACAAAAAAAATATCCCCGATTTTCACTTGTGTTCAGAGGCACCTGTGTTTCGTGGCACTTGTGTTTCCCAGGCACTTGTGATTCCCGGGGTAGCGTCCCACTCGCCACTTTCTGGCCAATATTAACAACATGAAAATTCAATTTTGAGTAGTTAATTATAAAAATGGTTACACCTGTTTAAGCATATTCCACTGCGTTTGAGGGTAATGAGATTTATCAGGTTAATTTTATTTACATCTTTTTATGTGTCATCTTGTAAAAACTGGCGTAAAATTGTGGTGTTTCACACTGAAGTACTTCCTTTAGCTTTCTGTGCACTGGAAGGTAACTCAGTGAAAGCATATTGTGGTAGTTTGTCGCCTGTCAAGTGGACTTATGGCCCAAATTATCTACCATTGCCAAGTCGTCACACAGTTGCCAATAACAGCATAATATTAAATAATGTACGACTGTCTGACGCTGGAACATACTATTGTAATGGAACCTACGAGAATAGAAACCAAGAGATCAAAACCTTTGTAAATTACTTTTATATTGAAGTATTTGAAATGGCAGAAGAAGGATTGATATTTCCTAACTATTTGGAAGTCTCAGAAGGGAGTAATGCAACTCTTACCTGTGGAAGTTTAAAGCAAGCAGAATGGTTTAGTAAAGATATTCAGAGACAGAAGAAGACTATAATTGGCAATACACTAATATTGCACCATTTAAGAAAAGAGCAAAGTGGCTTGTATTTTTGCAGAGGTGTGGAGAAACCCATTCTTGATGAGCCCATGAGAATTTTTCATAATGATGCTACAATTATAGTAGATGGTTATGTTGATATAATTAAGTCAAACACGTTAACTCTAACACTTTCCGAAATTCTTGAAGACATTTAAAATTGTTACCAGACTCTTACCTGTGGAAGTTTAATTGTTAAAATTGTTACCAGACTCTTTTTTTTTTTATTAAAAAGCTACTGCCTCTTTACTACTAATATATAATTGGGGGGGGGGGGGAAATAGTTAATTTTATGAATGGGCAGGAAGCTTCTGAATTAATGGGCAGGAAGCTTCTGAATTAAACATGTAAGCTAAAATAAAAGAAAAAATTAAAAAACTTTAGTGGTCATTTTACTATTGTGACCCTTTGAGGTGTTAGGGAGTCATTGTCAACTTGTATATTGATATACAAAATCACCCCACCCCCCAAATCGTTGAGCTCCATAACCGCACAATTTATTGGTAAGATAAACTAATGTGTGCTTCAATAGCACATTGTGGGGAGCCCCGCACACACAGCAGTTATTTTGTTAAAAATTTGATGGTGTGTGCTTAGTATCACCAAGGTGACAAGCAAGTTATAGTCACTGCTAATAGATATGGTCTCATAATATTTTGTAACCCTAATGTTGATTTCAATTTGCTGTATTTGGACAAACACATACACTGTAGTCTTAGTAAGGTGTGCAAACACTAGCATTTCTACTTCTGTCCTCCCAACATAATCACAATTCATACATACACCATAGGCTCAGTTCTTGATAAACTTGAAGCTGCCACTCCAAATTCACTGGATTAAAATAAAATGTTTCAACATACTGAATAATAATGTCATCACAATCTCTCATTAGCAGCTTATAGTGTCCATGAATACCAAATTTGGCAGTCTTCATCTTTAGGAATAGAAGCACACTTACTTTGTGGTATCATTGCTTATGAATCAATTTGAAAGCTTGTCTGGACTGGCCATTGGAGAACTACTGCTTGATGTTGCATTTGTGGTTATTTTGAAGCATAAAGTATTCAGACGATTATCTTCCTCAAGTCGTTCTTTCAAACAACTGTTCCATTGTATATGCACCTGAGTTGGCCAGCACAGCTCATCTTACCAGTTCCGACTTACAAGTCATTCAGGAGGGAATAGAGGGAAGCGGCACAGCCAATCTTAAGACCAGTATGATGGCTCTGGAAATACAGACTGTTACCCCTGCAGTGGAAAACCAGACGTATGGGAAAGTGGTTAGTCAGTAAAAACATCCTTCCTCTATATCCCAAAACATAGGAAAGAAAAGAGTGGGGTATGTGGGTGATGATGGTATGCATACATGGAGGGAAACAAGTCCACCAGCATTTGAAATTCTGATTGCACTGCACAAAAATATTATGTATATGTACATAAACATAATAATTAATAATAGTAATGCCTCCAGAAGCACTCCAAGCAAAATAATAAATAAATAAATTAATAAAAAATAAATAACAATACTACGTAAGAATGCATATCAGTACCAAGTGGTACCACCTGATAAGTGATTTTTTTATATGCACAATTATTTATTTACTTATTATAATTGTCCACAACTCACACTAAATAACAGATGGTCTTGAACTGACGTAGGTGTGGATGAGGAGCGTAACCAGAACTGTCTTGTGGAAGACGTGATAGATCGTCTATACCATTGCCACACTTATCAAGCTTCTTCACGAAAAGAAAACACTATTTTCCCACGTTTCATCCGGCAACATTGACCAGGAACATTCTGAGGCCTGAGGATTCACAACTCGGCACGTTGTTGGAGCCAGCACTTTCCAGTCCTTTCATTCCTGATGAATGGGCCACTTGCATGCCAAGTACAAAAGGCTGGTTGGAATGCTGGAATTACCTGCTTGCTCAAGCAAACAGTGGAACAGAATTGTAGAGAAGCTTGAAGAACACATAACTGAGTTGGCGGAGTGGTTGTGTGCTCTAGTGAGAAAGGATATTGTCTGACGTGGTGACGCTAAGCGCTGGATCACATACTTAGATGGCTTCTACCAAACACGAGGCTATTATTTCAACAACTCCTCTGCATCAGCTCATGACTTTGCCACTGGAAAAATAGCATACTTTGCTCACCGAACCAAACGTGGCAATGGACACAATTGGAGTGGAAGCTGGATAGAATCCTAGCAAAAGTACGTAAGGATGGACTTGTGTTGAAAGAGATGATTGCTGACAAAGACACTTCAGTCAATTCCACCTATTGTTGGCATTTTCCAGAGGGCACTGTAATATACTGTGCCAATCATTCAGCTAAAGCAATGCACAAACAATTAGAAACAATAAAAAGGAATAAGTGTGAGGTAAATTAAGTTATTTGTACTTTAATTACATTTAATAAAAATATTAGTTTTGTAATTTAAATCAAGACAATAATACTGTGTTTAAGTTCTGTATTTCTAATTGAATTTATAAAAAAATTTAAGTTAGAGTTTAGTATTTTTTATTAAAAATTAAATATTACTTACAAATAATGCAAGGTGAGTCACTTCTAATGCAAGAGAATGTCTGAGGGGCTGCTGACTCACTGTAAAACTGTGCAGAGTAACTTGATTTCTTCAGACGAAGTAAACTCGGCCACTGACCATCTCAAGGAGTATTCTGAAGGCATAGAGAACTTCTTGGCACACTACTGTTATGATGATCACATATCTGCATGGTGTCGACATGATAAGGTTAGATAGAATTTCTCACAACCAAGCAGCTTATAAGGTGCAGCACATTAATCTGGGAAAAAGTTGGAGGGGGTTTATTTCCCACTTTACCATGTTAGCTATAATTAACTAAAACGTTTATAAGTTTTAGTAGTAAGAACCATGCAGACAATCATTTACATAGCCTGAAGCCCTCAGTGTAGTGTGCTTGAACACTAAAGCCAAGGGCCTTTAGGACCATAAAAACGGCAGTTATCTCTGAGCTATAGCCTAACTATTATTAATAGCTGCTCAAAACTACATTAATTAACAGTTAACATCCATTGCCTTCCACTCATTCAACAGCTGTTGGCCCCCTTTCGTACTTTCAATTGCCAGGGTGAACTGGGATGGTGAGGAAGTTCCACCTCATCTCTGGTGCATAGATGTAAATTTGGGCCCCTTGCACTGCCAGGGCTGGCCCAGCCGTACTTTCCTTCACCTCGAAGGATACCTGCCCCTCAAAGGACACCTGCCCTCACCTATTTCTTGCTCCTGCCACATTGGAGAGCACTACCTCACCCGATGCAGATTGCCAATTCGGCTACTGCAACATGGGATGAGTGGGTTGGGACTGACGAAGATGCTCTGCTGAAGACTATAGCGCTGGGCATGGGTATGTTGCCTTCCACTTATGAGCATGCTCAGTAACCAGCCCTAATGATTTACAAAGGAATTATTGTAAGCTTAGTTCCTTAACTCCCTTTTGAACACCTTGTACACTGCAACCAACTGCTCCCTGGGGATCTTGATGTAGGCTTGATGCTCCTTGCTCCAACTGTCACAATACATATATTCTGTATTGTGTGCATGCATTGTACATTATTCATGTGTGATTAACACGCCAACCCTCAATATTTTCAATTTACTTAAGTGTACATTAAACTGAATGAGTCTAATTTTGCACTATTCTACCCATAATCACACAAAAATCAATGACATTGTCCACATTGAACTTAATAACATTTGTTTCCTTTCGTTTATTTTTTACTTGATGCAATGGCTGTCCCCTGCCACATTGAGATACTGGGTGGGGTCCTCCACATGAACTGCATATGCATGTGTGAATCGGCACTTTGCTCCATATTTGCAGTCCCCGTTGAACCGATTAAAATTTATGCATACTTAACCTCTCTGAGCTGGTGTGAATGGCTTACTGCTGCCCAAATGCTGCCATCCAGGACCGCTTAGGGTTATGGAATAGGCAAATGATTGTGGTATGTATTGGAAAAGGTAACTCTCTCACTCCCAAGTTTGGTACACTGCCACCAGTTCTTCTCCCTCCTAAGTAGCTAAGACTAGCTCTACCACCCAAACTAGATAAGTAGGTTAGTACTTTAATCCAGAAACGGGAAAAGACCGTCCAGACACACACATGCTCAGTCTTTAATTGCTTCACTTGCGCATGCCCAGACTAATGAGGAAATGAAATAAATTAACAGAAGTGAATGACACATACACATAAGTAATAGTTACATTCCTGCTTCAGTTTTGTATAAATACATACACAATCACGATAACACATATACACATAGTCTTTTCTGTTCTTTGTCTTCACTGTTCAGGAGACTGTACACACAGTGGTGAGGGTTGCTCTAGGATCGCCTCATGTACTAGCACCACTTGTCATTCAGCTGGCTGAGACATACACAACCAAAAAGTAGAGGTCGGTACGGCAGTGTTGACGGTACTGGAACGAGTAGTTTACGGTGTCGAACACCAGATGTAATTCAATGAACGTACCGGCAGTTTGGGGCAATATGCCATAACGACCATTAGGTAACAGTATTGTAACGTTCATGATTACACTATTGATACAACAATGATTACACCATTGTAAGTACGCTGCTGTATTATTTTTCTAAAAGATGCACAATTTTTAATAAACATGACTGATGAATGATTTACATGGTGTGAATGCAATAAATGTTCATGTAATAAAAACGATTAGCACAATAATCATGTTCACATTCTAATTAAGTAGTTTGAAACGACAGTTTCTCTTTCAAAGGTGGACTTAGCAGCTTTAAAACTGAATTTGCAGGTTGATCGGCATTCATGTATTACGGACACAGACTTTAATATTGTTGATGATGGGACAGTGAAGAAAACATCACTTAATTCCAGCTGTGGACAGTCAAATTCGTTGACAGATTGTAACGACATAAATCCTCTATCAAAGAAAAAATGCCTCGATCTGTTTTGAGAACAGCCAATAGTAATCCACACTCCATCTACACACAAACACACACACAAGCAATAAAAAAAATTATATAAACCAAACACTACTTAGTATGGGCCGTTACAGTGAAATATGGGATTATTTCCAAGCTAAGCAAACAGCCATGATTTACTGGATAATTAAATTATGTGGGAATTAAAAAGTATTTCAAACATGCCGTTAAGAATAATGAGGTGCACTAAATGAAATTAACAGTAAATTCTTATAGGCATCCTAATTACAGTGACATCCAATAGTCATCCTAATTACTGTGACTTCCAATGGTCACCCTAATTACAGTGACGTCCAATAGTCATCCTAATTACAGTGACGTCCAATAGTCATCCTAACTACAGTGACGTCCAATAGTCATCCTAATTACAGTGACGTCCAATAGTCATCCTAAGACAAGGAATGGAAGAACAAAACAAAAAAAAGATGCTATTAAAGCAGTATCTTCAAAAGTTAACAACATTGAAGAAAAATTGTTACATTTAAATGATGCCTTTAAAGATTATTCCCACAATTCTTTCATGATTGAAAATAGTTGATACAAGGTAAGTGTTCGATAATTGTTTGCAATGGAAAATTAATACAGTACTACTAAATTTTTTAAGGATGGTCTTATTAGGGAAATTATGAAAATTTATGCCGTTTCATTGCAAAGGATATGCCTAAATTGGAAGATGTTGGGATAAGATCAAGTTACTTAAGTTTCTGTTTGTACTGCACTACTCTGTTATTATTTAGACGTGTATAGCAAAGGTGCTTCGAGATGAGGCCAAAGATAAAGTAAAATTTAATAAAGCCAAAACTTTTTGTTTAGCGCGGCTCACTAATCTACGATGTGAAGAGCGCCATAGAGTAAGAACCTAACCAGATGTATCCTACTAATTTATTTATATTATTATTTAATCTCTCTTTTTGTATATAGTTGCTAGGAAACAAACCGTGTGAAAGTTTCCCCAATATGGCTACTTCCAACTTTGCTGAACGTTTCTTGACCACAATTAAAGCTCCAATGTAATGCTATAATATATATTTGAAAAATTTAGCATTATTGGTAAGCATGCTATTTTAACTAGCTTTGTTCATTCAACGATTTGTATTAAGTCACCATAGAGAAAGTTCTCAAGAGAGTGTGCGGCCATAAAGCATGATACTTTTAAGGTTTTCCGGGAGTGGCTGAAAGACAACTTTATTTTGGGCTGTCCCTCTAAAAGCGAGTGGGAAACAATACTTAAAGAAGATGAAGATTTTAATTATGAATTAAACTATATACCTGAAAATATTCAGGATATAGAGAATTTAGATGATCTTAGCACTAAGAGACTGCTCTAAATATTATGGTCATCTTGTATTTTGTGTATTATGTATATTATGAAATGATTTCATAAATCAACAATATAAAATTTGAAAGTGGCATGCAAGAGCAGTATATCGCTCTGCGGTTGTATGTAATACTCCACACACACCCCCACTCACACACATCACACACACCACACACACACACACACCACACACACACCACACACACACACACCTTATCTGTACATTCAGTTTAGCAGGATGAATATAAATAGTTCAATATCAATTGTCACTGTCAAAACTAATGTCCCAGGCTTTCAGTTCTTCTTCGGTTTCAAGTCGAGTTCTGTGCCGGCTACTCCATTGTAGTTTGGACTGGTCACCTGAGACCAATCTCAGGTCCCTCGTCAGATCCGAAGTGGAACAAACTCTCAGAGACTCACAACGACAACTCGACCATGAAATCAATCTTCAGGACAAAATCGAGACCTTGCTGGCAGACAATCCAGCAGACTTAAGGGCTGAACAAGAGGAAGCTGACCGTTTCGAGTCAGTCAGGCACAAGCTAGCCACAGACGCCAATCTGGCACTTCTCACCTGTGACGTGCACACCAAGTGTCAATTCCTCCTTCACAGCCTCGACGACCTGCTCGCTACAACAGTGGTGACTACAAAAATTCACCAGGACAGCGTCGGCGAATTCAACAAAGAATTCAAGGACTTATACCACTTGGCCACCCCGTTGTTTACGGACGACCGACTCGCCGCGGCATTCACCAAGCTGAAACAAGGCAAAGTACAACTTAAAGAGGTACTAGCCAAATGCTTTTGAAGAAAGTGGAGCCACAGCCACATCACCACCAGCGACACCACCTGTAGTACACAACGGGAAACCAACGTCTTGGCTTTCATTCCAGACAATGTTCAAAAGTTTGATTGACAAGAGAGGAAGATACCTCTCTGGCGTAGAGAAAACCACACTACTTACCAATGCCATGCAAAGCAAAGAGGCAAAAGATACAGTCTGCCAACACTCATCTGGCGGAGTCGACTATGACAAAGCCATGAAAACTCTCCAAAGACACTACGGAAGCGTTCACACATTCTACCCGATCCTGGTGTCGATCATCTGCAAAGCCAAGAAATTTGAAATGACCAAGAAAAGCCTGGCTGACTTACATGAGAAGATTTTCAAGCCTTACCATCAGATCCTATCCGTAGCCTCCGACTCCCTATCTACGTACCTGGCTCAACACGCCAAACGCCTTTCTCCAGCAAACTCAGGGAGGAGTGGGATCGCCATATGGGAACAACAGACTCCCTACCCACATTAGACGACTTACAGGAATTTATCGAAGTAATCCAAGTTCGTTTACCTCCTGACGCTGTCGACAACACCTCTACCTTAACCACAACCAACAACACCGCAAGCAGGCAAGAACAAGCTTCAACCAAGAAGTCCGCACCTACCAAATGTCCTCACTGCGGTGAGCGTCACAATCTTGTCCGCTGTCCGGCTTTTGCAGAACTTGACTTAGAGACTCGCTCTAAAATCGTCAAAGACAAAAAGCTATGCTCAAATTGCCTAGCAGAAGGTCACAATCAGAAGTCTTGCTCATTCAAGTACACCTGCCGTACTTGCAAACACAACCATCATACGCTACTCCACAAGGAGAAGCAATCTGAGGGACAAACTACCGACAGCACGACAGCCTGTCACATCAAAGCAGCGCCCGCTGATGACACAGAGTTTGTAGACACAGCCATTGCCAATGCCAGACAACGACCGCAACGCCGCGAATTCTACTCAATTCGGGCTCAGGAGCATCCTTCATCACTGAAGCACTCGCCTCTCATCTGCGCCTGAAACGACGACCTGCCAATAACACTTTCTCGGGAGTAGACGGGACATTTGTCTGCAACCAGAAAGTCAACGTCAACATAGCATCAACCTATGACAGCGCCACCAATATGAAAATAGACTGCTTCGTCGTAAGCAAGATTCCAACGTCTACTATACTGGGCAATCATGGTCAGATTGTCCGCAATGACATTGTGAAGGATCTCAAACTTGCCGATCCAGAATTGGGAGGACACATTGACATTATCCTTGGCAACAAAGGGGGTCGACAGTGTGTCCTCGGACAGACTATGGATCATAAAGATCTCGAACTCGGACTGACCAAGACAATTTTCGGCTGGACTGTTTCAGGTCCGTTGAAAAGTCAAGACACGCCTCCTGTTTTCTTAGTCCAGACGCAAAACAAGGAATTCGACAGGGCGTTGAGCACATTATGGGAAATGGACAAAATCGACAAATCCTTGGACGTTTCCCCAGACGACTAAAAGGCCATGGATTACTTCACACAAACTCACCAAGTCGCCGAAGACGGACGTTTCATAATCTCTCTGCCTAAGAAAATTGACGCATTACTACTTGGGGACTCAAGGCAACAGGCTATGAAAAGATTCCTAGCCAACGAGAAATCTCTGGCCAAAAAGGACAAGCTGGACGAATTTCAGGGAGTCCTCAACGAGTACGTCACACTCGGGCACACTGAAAAAGTGCCTCGCCATCAACTCTCTGACAGACCGAACTACTTCTTGCCAGTTCAAGGTGTATTCAAAGACAGTTCGTCCACCACCAAATGCAGAGCAGTATTCGACGCCTCTGCAAAACATCTTCAGGATTCTGCTCAGTTGTCCGAATCTATTCCTCTACTGAGCGATATCCTGATCAAGTTCAGAAGCCATAAATTAGCCATTACAGCCGACATCTTGAAGATGTTTAGGGAGGTATGGCTCGACCCTGCCGACAGAGATCTCCATCGCTTCTTCCTAAGAAATGAGCAAGGACGTCTAGAAGAACACAGAATGACCAGACTCACGTTCGGTGTTCGCACCTCACCATTCATCGCCACTCAAGTCTTACGCCAATTAGCAGACAACTGTGAGACGTCGCACCCGATAGCAGCCCAAATTATCAGAGTCAACTTCTACGTTGATAATCTGTTATCAGGTACAGACACGATTGAGGACGCCAATCTCATCAGACTACAACTTTCAAACCTACTACAGTCAGCAGGGATGAAACTTCGCAAATGGTGATCCATCTCTGAACAGCTCAAGTCTCTAATTCCCGCCGAACTCCAAGAGTCTGAAAATTTGCAAATCTCGTCCCCGTCAGAATGCAAGAAAACCTTGGGTATTCACTGGGACTCGATACTTGACACGCTTCACATCTCAACCCCGGTGCACTGCCCCACCAAAATTTCCAAGGTGATAGCCTTCGTGACGGCCCAAGTTTTCAACATACTAGGCCTCTTCGCACCAGCAATTATTCCGCCAAAAATCTTTCTACAATCTCTATGGAAACGACGCATAGCCTTGGATACAGAAGTTCCAGAAGACGTGTTGAAATCTTGGAATGAATGGATCTCCCACCTGCCTAAGACCACTTGCTACTCTATCGACAGAAGATACTACAAAACTGACAGTGGAATCGCGTTCAAGTCTCTGCACGGTTTCTTTCTTCAGTAGCATATGGAGCCACAGTCTACCTCCGCATAGTCCATGTGGATGGCTCCATCACGACTTCGGTAGTCACTGCAAAAGCCAAAGTCCTTCCGGTCAAGCCAATGACTATCCCAAGAGCAGAACTGACAGCAGCGCTGCTGCTCGCCAAAATGTTATCCCATGTTGGACTGTTACTGGAAATCTTGACTTCTCATCAATGTGCGTGGTCCGATTCAGCCAATGAGGCATTTCATGAAACATTTTAATAATAATCAGTCTTATTTCTTATTTCTGGCAGAGAACTAAAAAGTTCTCTTTATTTTTATTTATATGATTGTTTCTGGAATCTTGATATCATAAATTTGAGATTAACAGTTCTATTAGCAATTTTGGCAATGTATGGTGTTGCACCCAGCATACTGAAGAGCACTATCATAATTTCAGTTGTATTTTTTAAACTATTTACCAGCTTGTTTGCCATTGAGTGTATTAGAGAAATAAGAGATCATCGAGCTATTGATAAGATGCTATTTGAAATCACCATATATATTTTTTTCTATGATAAGTGCCGCCAATTTTCCTTAAGAAGGACAACAGTATATCAAGAAAGAAGGTTGCATTTTAGAAATACTAATTTGGCTGCTTCATTGTACTAAATATATATTGTGTGAATAGCTAGCAAAAATATATATTGTGTATTATACTGGTAGTCTGAGAGTTCTCTACATATCTATTACTACTCATCAGTTAAAACAATTTTTTTTTCTTTTTTTTAGGCGGGCCATTCCTCAGTCCTGGCTATCTGAATGTATCTTCTCGGGGTGGTAAGTTTTGTTGTGCTGGGTGGAATGTGAGGTTATCATTATGTGAGATGTGTTTATTTTATGTAAGTCAAGCAGTAGTGTGATAAACAATACAATAATTGAATGAATATAATCAAGCGTGATTTTATACAAGCTGGACATGAGAGCTCTCATCAGCCAAGTGTGCCACTGTATGTAGGCCCAGTATTGAGTACAAGCTATTACAGTGCAACTAAACTATTGAGCTCAGCTCATCTCACGTTAACTTCAATGGTTGTATGTATGTAGTCACGGTAAAGCACTGACCTTTGAACCACTGATTGTGGAGAACAAAGAAGAGTCATTCTTGTGTGATCATTCTATTCTGGTAGTTGCTACTGTCACTCAGGTCATGATAGTCTCCATTGTTCCTTCATTGAAGGGACTCACCTCTATGTCTGTGCCAGTGAGTTATGCAGGGTCGGGTTAGTGGATTTGATCAAACAGGTGCAATTATTGCAGGAGAACCCCTAGTGTTTGCCCCAGCTGGCTTGGATGCTCGTGACCATTGAACTGAAAACCGGAAATAAGAGGAAAGTGGTGCAGCGACGGTAAGTGGTGGGTGTTCACTGTGCCTGTGATTTCTGTACTTGTCTTCAACATCAATGCTCAACAAGTTGTGTGTACTACTGTGTTTTTCATTATTTTACCCTTTACCAAATATTTAAACTTGCGACATGTGTTGTGAAGCACAACAGTGAGTATTTATAGTTTAATGATAAAATTAAATATACGCTATATACAGTGCAATTCCTTATAGCTAAGTTATTAGGCAAATAGTTTGTCCACATCCGCCATGAAATTATACCAGGCAATAAAATTAACATAAAGCCATATGTCTGATCCTTGGTAGACCAGAATGCAGGTCTAAGTCTATTGTAAAGGTAACAGTTTGTTCAGTTGTGTACATGTTTATTTTTAAGGATTAAAATAATAAAGAATCATTACGGGTTAGTCTAGATGGAGGTATGGGTGGGGGTGGGGGGGGGGGGGGGGGGGGGGGGGGGGGGGGGGGGGGGGATAGGCAGCAAATTTATGTGTGTTTTTTTCTATATACATCCTGTATTTTCAGTAAAGTGAGGCAGTAGATTAAAAATTTATAATTATAAGCTGTTCTTGTTTTAAAAATGACAAGTACATAACCCCCTCCCCCCTTTGCCCCTGAGTGTATTACAGCTAGAATATTGTGTTTACTGCACAGGCTCATCCTAAAGGCACTGGCCCAGCGTTTTGGCTGCTGCGAAGATTTACAGTGTCATACGACATAGCCAGCTTCAGGGTGAGTGCTAAATAACTATTGTTGACCATTTGTGTACAGACACAGCAAAATTCCAGGTGCTGGCTGCGTTTGCTTTCAATGTATCCTACATGCACTTAGTTATCTTTTCCTCTCTCTCTCTCTTTACTAGTTTCAAACTCCTTATTTTTTCTCTTCTTGTTATTGTATGTTATTGTAGTGGATCAATCCTTAAGTGGTGGCTGCCATGGATACTACTGAGCGGATACATTTGATGGATGTGAAAATGGATGAGGAGATTGAAGTATGCATTGCGTGTATGTGTGTATGTATGTATATATGTATGTATGTATGTATGTATCTGTGTATGAACATAGATATGTGTTTGTGTTTTCCTTATCAGTGGCTTAATTGCTAGGAGAGCTCGCATTCATTGCGGTTGACTGTCATACGTGTTTATATGTATGTGTGTGTGTATGTGTGCATTCATCCTTGTAGGTGTTAGACCTGACTAAAGTTGAGTTAGTCTACAGCTCCAACTTCTTCACGTCCATTGAGACTGGTGGCAATGCCAGCAAAGTTCTGGTTAGCACACTTGCACAGATATATGAGTTTTACAACAACTTCTTTTGTGATGCTAACCATAAAACAGTCCCCCAATGGTTAACAAGTTTTAGGCAACTTCTTCTGGCTTGTCATCACTGCTCATATTCTCACTCTCCCTTTTTTATTTTGTTAACAAAAAAAACAACTCATTTCTTCTCCCTTAACGTTTACTATTACTGCCATTACTGTTACCACCATTTACTGTTACCACCATTTACTATTACCACCATTTACTGTTACAGTAGAACCTCTCTTATCCGGGCACCTTGGTTTCAAGGGGTGCCCGTATCTCAGATTTGCCCATATCTCAGAATGCATTCAAAATAGTGCTGCCAGCTGAACTGCCTATCCAAAAACAGCTGTCAAATTTGCTAGTTGGGATACTTTACCTAACCACAAGGTACATAGCAGCTGCCCGGTAGAGGGAGGTGCCCGTAACTTGGGAGTCCGGATAAGGGAGGTTCTACTGTACCACCATTTACTGTTACCACCGTTTACTGTTACCACCATTTACTATTACCACCATTTACTGTTACCACCATTTACTATTACCACCATTTACTGTTACCACCATTTACTATTACCACCATTTACTATTACCACCATTTACTATTACTACCATTTACTATTACCACCATTTACTGTTACCACCATTTACTATTACCACCATTTACTATTTACTGTTACCACCATTTACTATTACCACCATTTACTATTACCACCATTTACTATTACCACCATTTACTATTACCACCATTTACTATTACCACCATTTACTGTTACCACCATTTACTATTACCACCATTTACTATTACCACCATTTACTATTACCACCATTTACTATTACCACCATTTACAATTACCACCATTTACTGTTACCACCATTTACTGTTACCACCATTTACTATTACCTCCATTTACTATTACCACCATTTACTATTACCACCATTTCTAGGTATATTAATGATGCTTTAATGTTGTTTTAGTTTTGCTCTCTACAATTTAGATGGCGGCTAGTGAACATGCTTGCTATTCCGGAGTGGTCAGTCATCAGAACAGGCTTCTGCTTCTTGGCCTTAAGGTAATAAAATAAATTAGCTTATTTGTTATTTTATTATTTTACCACCATGTGCAGGCTTGGTCGTTTTTTTATTTTTGTACCAGTGTATCTGAGTTTGTTTGTATGTATGTGTGTGCTTGCATTTGTGTGCTCTGTTTGTAGCGATTGGGTCGTTTGGTTCATGAGGAAAGGATAGTGGAAGCT
>WLWI01002765.1_pt1 | contig 15142 bp, 6 predicted proteins | sample 6701501 | NCBI WGS metagenome assembly WLWI01 (sample SAMN12718690, study PRJNA515312) | sponge metagenome | isolation source: marine sponge | host: Mycale hentscheli | place: New Zealand: South Island, Marlborough, Capsize Point | collected 2014-11-01
AAAAAAAAAAAAAAAAAAAAAAAAAAAAAGAAATAAAAAAAAAAAAAACAAAAAATAAAACCAATAAACTAAGAAAAAAAAATACTTCATCCAAACCCGCTGTCTTAATATTTTTTGTTTTGGGGAGAACCACCCCCCCCCCCCCCCCCCACCTCCATTGAATGGGTATGACATGTCATCATTCTTACATCGCGTATTTTGACCTGTGTTATGTCTATGTTATATCTCTGCTCCACCCAAACACTTGGTTTTGTGTCAATAACATATCATCATTCTTACATTTGCGTATTTTTTTTGTCAGTCCATCTGTTGAGCTCTTTTTAATAAAACCCCAAACATGTAGTTGTATAGCTAGACAGACGGTGCCAACCTTGGCATCTACTACATAGGCCAAACAGATATTACTTGGGTCACTCAAAAGCTATTTCAATGAGATAATTACCTATATCTCAGTTGTTGTTTTTTGTATAGGTCTTTAATTTTGCAGTATGGAAAGTAATTTATTTAGTTAAACACTAAAAATAATTAAAATGCGCAGTTTTCAATCTACTATGCTGGAAAACAATACTCAAAGACTGTCATTTAGAAGCATTCTCACCCATGCTGTGTTGTAAATCAAATAGGAGAGAATAGCAGCACTAAATTTGCATCAAATTGTATAAAGCTTTGAAACAAAGTTTCAATTACTTTTATGTTATAAAAATGCAACAATAATCAGTGGCAGATTTAGGAGTTTGTAATGAGGGGTTACGAATCTAAAGACACAGATTTAATTTACAGTTTTATACATTACACCACCAGCACTCTTTGCAACTCGAGTGTCTCGATTATGCAGCTAGAAGCACATCTCCCTAACTGAGACTTTGTGTCCACTAGATTAAACCATTGCTACTTCCTCAGTCTTTTCTTAGGGATCTATCTCGGTCACAAGATCACACTCAGCGACACAATAAATGGGTAAGGTATTCACAAAAACTGGTGGCCCGAAGTCCTTTCAAATTCCTGAAAGCTCGTTATTGCATGTCAAAATGTTCCAGCTTTACACAGCACGTGCTTTTGCCAGTTTAGTTTTCCACTTTGGTAAAGGATACAAATACAACATTAATCATAAAACTCTGAGCACTTGTAACACAATTCCAGTTTTTCAATACACCTGGACACTTTAAAGTGTGTTTGGTAAAGGGTTATTTAACTAATAAAAGAAACAAATAGGGTTGGAGATACTGTACCAGACAGAAGTAAGAAATCTTCTTCCCATGTTTCAGCCACAAACTCTGCACACACTGGGAGATCAGCACCATCAATACATTCAGTTGCTGGACAACTTTCATTGCCCGCTGTCTTCCTAATCAGCTCACCCAATTCCATTCTTACATCAATATCACCAAATGGATCAATTGTACTTACAACATCCAATTCAGGTGTCAGAATGCCAGCAGTTTTAAAGCACTTCACTATTGTATCTGCTGCCTTTACTTCGTTCCATGCATGAGCAATCCAATAAATACTAGTCAGTAGACTGACAAATTTAGATACCTCAGATGCTGAATTAGCTAGCTACATAATATCAATTTTAACCAAAACATAATGGAGGAACACTCTTTATGATGCCCAAGTCTAGTGGCTGTAATCTAGAGGTACTATACTCCCCTTTTTAAGATCTTCGGGGTGACAACCAGCGTTGTCTAACAACAATAAAACTGACCAACCTTCCACACTCATTTTTCAATTAAATATAGTCAACACACTATGCAAGATTTCACTTGTCATCCAGGCTTTCACCTGACTAAAATAATCTCACTGGTAGACTATTTTTTTAAGTACCACCACGAAAACACCTAGGGTTCTCAGATTTCTAAATTACTACTGGGGCTTCTTTACTCCCAGCTGCATTAACCAGGAAAGCGATTGTAACTCTCTGTTTAGACTTTTTCCCACCACGACATTTCTTCCTCTTTTCACCAAAACCTTTCTCAGGCAATTCTTTTCAAAAACAACCAGTTTCATCAAGGTTATAAATATCTTCTTTTCTAAACGCTTTCAAACTTTTCAGGTAATTTCTCTTTCCAGGACTGAATTGTGACTCCCGAAACATTACCAGATTCACCCTGAATTGTTACTTGGCAAATATTATACCACTTTTTCCATTTTCAAGCCACCCCTTAAATCCAGGCTTTTCCAGCTGCACAACAATCTCCTTAGCCTTCTGAGTTAACTATGGGCCATTGGGGTAAACATATTTAGAGCAGTCAAGTAGATACTATTAATATAGAGCATAATTTATATCCGAATATTCTGAAGTGTGAGGCTTTCATCTTGCTAACAAACTGGAGGCATTAGTCTGGTATGAATTGATAATAGATTCCTTAAATTTCAGGATATTAGAAATCTGAGCCTTACAACAACTAAATGTTTCACCAAGGGCACGAACTGACAGCGAAGGGTAACTTTCCGATTTCGTAATGACTTTGACTTTCTTTTCCAGGGTTAGGTGACACCGTTTCTTGCCAGCAGCAGATGCCATAGCATACAACTCGACACCCGAGGCAGCAGCTTTGATTCAGCATGTGTGAGGTCACGTGCACTGATTATTACACTAGCTCACTCGGATGGTTCAAGCTTGCGCTGCCCTCTCTACCAAGTAGATGGTGTCTCAACCTATCAGTAGTTCTTTGTATGTCACTGAATTTGCAAGCATACATTAGAGGGCAACATGTGTACAAAGACATGTTGACACCAGTAGTGGATGAAGTGCTACTGCTTAAAAGGGAGCCAGACAATGTCAGAGATAACTGTGCTGTTACTGTACTCAAAGAGGGTCAAGTTGTTGGCCATATTCCCTATAACATTTCCGCCATGGTGTCACACTTCGTAAGTAGAGACTGTAATAAGGCTTTTGTTGAAGTAACTGGAGACAGAGTTAACTGGGAGCAGAATATGGCATTGAAGTGCTGTGCTGTTACCGCTTTTATGGCCCAGAACTATAATGTAAAGAGAATGAAAGAACTGCTGCATCACGAGCGTCACAAGGATTGATATAGCTGTAGCTAACAATAATCATAAGCACTATAATCAAACATAATAATATAATTAACATTCCACAAGAGACTTAGCTGAACAAAATGGTGGTAGTGGATAAGCTCCGTGTGTCCTAACCACCATGTTTGTAGATAGGCTCCAGCAATTGTCCATATGCACTGTAACATGACTTTTATAAAATATAACTTGGAAAACTGCTGCATTAGTTAGGGATGAACAACATGTATACTTTACACTTTAGCACTTTGAGATTACAGCTACATAGACACCCCATCAGTTTGACCAGTTACAATTCATCATTTAATTATATTTTTAGTTTATGTGAATGGGTACTTCGAGTTTATAGTTTACTTGTATCATGGGATTATGAATGTCTTAAATTCGCTATATAGCTAAATTAATCATATTAATCGAAACATGATGACTGTATAGGCAATCACTATCCACGTTCATGAAATTATTCTCTGTAACAATGTTGCTTTAGTAGATGGAGCATTTGAGTAGATGCAATAGTCACTTATAATGTGGACACGTCTTTAGTCGTATACGGATTGCCATTTATATAGTATCCATTTACTACTAGTGTTCGATAATCTAAAAAACAAAACAAGTTTTTGTGTGATATTGAAAATAATATTATATTATTCATTTGATACTGGAGAATGTCTTGAGTCTGTTGGTTTAGTATGAGAAATGATAAATATATTATTTTGTAGTGGGTGTATAAATAACATAATAAACAAAGCTGTAACCTGAAAGACAACAAAGTAATAACCTAAGTAAATTTCTTTTTGCATTAATGGATTCCCTACACTGTAAACCAAAAGGTGTGTAGTTCACACCAAATTAAGCGTGAATCACTTGTAACAATAGTCACACCAAAATATGGTGTGATGCGCACACCTCATCGTTTGGGTGTGAAATCCACACCAAATTTAGTGTGAATTCTCACCACAATAACCATGAACTCATACTTACATTAATGCTGAATTATTTCAAGTTACATTCATTCCAGTAATACATATCAACATTTTTTTTCCAAAAAGAGATTGGTGTAATCCCAGATCTCATTAATCAGACGACTAAAATTTTAGTCAACTCTCTTATCTAGCACACAAGTGTACAAAACATTTATAAGGTAGATTACAATGATAATAGCATCGGTTTTTGCCTGCACATGAATATAATTAATGTTCGGTAAAGAGTCCATGCTATTCCATTGAGTATGAATTACACACTAAGTGTGCATTCACACTAGGAAGAAAGTGTGAAGGACACACTATGCATAGGTGGTGGGCATTCACACCACCGGTTTGGTGTGAATTTGGTGGGTTTTCACGCTATAATTTTTACAGTGTATGGGCCAACAATAGCTAATCAGACACAGTTCTGTATACACAATAATTTATAATACTTAATAAAGTGAATGTGATGTTTAATTTTGTGCTACTTTAGATGGAAGAAAAAGGACACACTTCCAGATGAAAACATAGAGCAAGAAGGTAGCACTGCTCCTGGTCTTCATACCTATGATCAAGTAGACTGTCAGAACCGACCCAATGATGTTTCAGCAGCACCCATGCCCTATGAGATAGCCGTGTCAGATATATACAATGACGTTGCACCACCAATCCCTCCCCCTCCACCAATGCCAGAAGAAATGGGGTTCACAGTGACAAAGGACATTGATCATGATCAGGATGGCTATGAAGAATTTGAACCAGACCCGACTCGAGCCGCTAAAAATGCACTCGTAACTCCAAATCCTTTTTATACGACCACAGACAATAACACAAATCCTCATTATGAAAATCATGAGCTTGTTGAGTACGAAGATTATGAAGACTTGAGTGGCAAAAGAGATTTATCAGTGGAAGATCCATCCAGGCAAAATTTTCAATTACAAAGTGCAATAAATTTTTGCGATCGACAGGATATTGAAGGAGAGCTCATCGATGAAGTGGATTATCAAAATGTCACCGTAGTACGCACGAAGGTTTTAAATTCACGCCAAGATTACCCCAGCCATCAGGACCTCCTTCAACAAGGAATGGCAACAACTGCAATACAGTGGCAAGAAAAAAGCACAGATAGTGCTGACTTTAACAGAAGCTATAACAAAAAGGACCAGCAACCATTACCAAATACCAACAGTGCTGATGAAGACTTTGCTGAGGAGGTTTACGATGATGTCTCCCAGATGACTCAAGATAAACTCTACCAGAATTTCGGTGCAGAGCATAGCAGTGTAGCAAGGGTGCAGAGCAGCACTAGTTTGAAAGAGGATGAGGACATTTATGAGGACACTCAAATGGATTCTGATGTGGCAGCCACAGAAATATACGATGGAATGGATGATCTTTACATTAACACGGGTTCCATACAAAATCAAAAAGGGAGCAATGAAGCTGACATTGATTATGAAAACATGGTCCTTGGAAAATTTAGGACATAGCATAAGAAAGTAGGCTTCAACAACCATATTTCACCTGTTATCAGTACTAGTATGTACATTGTGCACCCAATCCTGTTATTATTTGCCTTCAGTTTCTTCATCAATTGCTGTTGTTTTTCTCTCTAAAACTACATCATTCATGTATCAGTAGAATTTTTTCTTCAGTTAATATTAGTCATTGCTAAATCTTTATCCAATATAGCACCAATGTATGTAAAATATGCACTATTAATGATACATTATAACTGCATAATAAATAATAGATTGAACTGAAAAAAATTTTAATATAATTATTTCAGCTGAGAAAGACTGAATTGTTAATAGAAATTGTTTGAGCTGTTCAAAGCTATTAAAACAGGATGTTTAGTATACTTGTTAATTTCATTATAAATTACACAAAAACAAACAGAATATTTGACTATAATCTGTCCCAAATCCTTTCAGTATTGATGTTTATTATTTTAAAAATAGAAGAAAAAGAGTGAAACACTAACTACCACACAGTGATTTTCTTTAGAGCAAAAGAATAAAGAATGAATAAGTCAAGGTAAGCCAGTGAATTAGCATAGCTGCATGTCATAGGTACATGATCGTATTTTCATAGGGTTGAGCACATTTATGAAGATCCAGACCAGCTGCTGTCACTAAATGACTCTTCAATAACCATTCCATTAAAACTTGGTGAAGTATCTTTGCAAGATCAATCCATGAAAGGGACTGCTGAAGCTACTCCACATTTCCAATCAATGGAGAAAAAATCAAAGAAGGTATTTTGGCAAAAAAGGAAAGAATTTGAAGAATCGAGCAGAACAAGAAGAATCCCAGAAGAGCATTATTATGAAGAGCCAGACATGGTTATCAATCCCTTGCTACCTCCAAGAATGTACCTTCGTGATAACAACTTTGTCAGAGAACTTAAAGTAACGAAAAAAGAATCAACGGAAGACACAAAGGTTCCTCCTCCTTTGGATTCGTGCAGTCAAAGCTCAGTAGGAAGCAGCTTAAAAACACAAAAGCCAGTCAGTTTACCAGTAACTAAAACGAGTTACTATCAACCCCTCATTATAAAAGGAATGGACAAAGGGCAGTATGCAACCGTATCAACCAACTCTACGGAAATATTGGAAGAAGAGCCTGCATATCAGAACATGTCTCAAATATCAAGCCAATTTGAGCTCTCAGGTGGAAAAAACAACAAAACACAACCTCCTGTCATACCTTACCAACGAGTAAAATCTAGAGAGACGTCTGACGATGAAAGCTTATACCAAAATGTGAAGGAATGTCAGAAAAAAAGAGCATATGAGAATCAGTGTGTTACTAGAAGAAAGAAGCCATTATGCCCTCCTAAAATCAAGGATCGGACAAAGTACACACCAATGCCATAGCAAGACAGACATATCCTAAGTGAAAACAAACCCCTCTTGATTCATTCAGCAAACAACAGTCAACAAAATCATATCAATTCCCTGAAGTTTTCTCGTGGCTACAAAAACTATCCTTTTTAGCAACTTGTTTTCCTTCCGCTATGCTCCCAGTTTGTTTTGAAAACAACATTCTGTTTTTGCAAACATAAAAGAGAAAAACATTACACGATGCGCGTGGTCATGTTTATAATTGCAGACTGTCTACAACACATAATGTGAAAGTGATTCCTGAATAAGTTCAACATCCATTCAAATGTACAGTAAATAAAGATGCTATGCAGTTTAAAAAAAGGGAACTTATAATGCTCTAATTATTCAGTTTAAATATTGCTCTAGTAATAATAGCTAGCTAATAGCCCCCCCCCCCCCCATAGCGGGTAAAGGGTGGTAAAGGGTCTGCCTACGTGAGACTACTATGAAGATACATTGAACTTGCAACTTACATCATCCTAAATCTTATCTAGGACTCCTAGAACAAAAAATGTGTGCTAGCTGAAGTTATTGTTTGTGATTGCCACTTTTACAAATTTTCGTAGAAGGAAACTTTCACCACCTAAAAATTGTTGTCTAACGGTAACCACTAAGAAAAACCCTCCCCTAAGGCTACGAAGTCCTATCCATCCTGAGGAAATACCCTCGTTGTACAACCATTTCCCACACAATCATCCGGTGACAACGGTAGTTCTGCACTAATTTAATTAAAGGTGGGTGCCAGGATTCTTGGAAGAGCAGCCAGCACAGCTGGTGTAGTTGTGGGCTTCTTTCTTTTCTTTTTTGTGCCTCCGTGCAAATTACAGTGATAAGCTTCCCCTTGCTAATTGGGCTGGGAAGAAGACAATAAAGAGGTGGTAACACGTGGGTGAAGTATGCCTGTATTGTAAAGAATGTTTAGAGCAAAAATATTATGTCCCTAAATTAATTATCATAATTATACAGCCTACGCGGAAACCATACCGTACCATAATCCAACCTTTTGCAGGCGATCGCGATGTCGCAAACATTATAGTCTACTTTTAGTGGTTGGTAAAGGGTCTAACTACACGAGACTATGTAAGCCCCTCCTCTTCTTTCTTCGAGCCAAAGGATCGTCATGAGTGAAGTTCGTCTTCACATTGCCACTAGTCACCTGTCGAGTTCAACAAACGGTTGTTCCACAGGCCTCACTTTAACTCGGACTTCCGCGCTCTATAAAACCGGCCAAAATCATGCAGTCAATTAATAATATAGCTGTTAATACACATTCAATAAACCACAGGAAATCCTACAAAATTTGTGGGTGTGGTCTGAGTAAGACTAAGTTAAATACTCCGAGATTCTCTTTTTTTTATAGTATAGCAGTTATTCTGTGTTACCTATGATGAAGACCTTGGAAGTTTTTCTGTACGCTTTAATAAGGTATGTTAAAAATTAGTGTACTTACATAACTTAAACAGGAATTGTCATTGTTATGGTTGTCACTAAACAAATTTTTATATTTAGTGAATTGCAAAATTTCAGGGACATTGACCTATTATTACTTAACTTAATTAGTTTTCTTGTTGCTGTAATTGTTTCCACAGAACATGAATATATTTGCATGCCATCTGTTCAATGTTATTATTCTCCCACAAAGAGAAAATAAATATTTGATAGAGTTGATTTATACTTAGTTCTTATGGAAATCTCTCATCGCTATGAATAAAATGGTCGTAAACGTTAAAAAAATTGTGCTCAAAAAGAATTGCATGTGGTAAGATAGATATGGCTGTGTTCTAGAATATCCGAACAGAAGCGCAGATTGAGTGAATTGATATATTGTATTAGTTGTTTCTAATTTATTGTTAATAGCTATTATTTATTATTATTATTAATATTATTATTATTATTATTATTATTATTATTATTATTATTACATTTGGGGGGAAAGATGAGGAGATCAATTGGAGCAGTCGTCATATAATATATAGTCATTCTGAACTGATATAATAATATTACAAAAAAGAGCACTCCCCTTGGAGTATGAGATAACTTTTGACATTTCTAGCACACTACCTCAGCGAATAAGCTGGCTAGCTTCACTGCCTTATAAATAAATCAGTGAGCATGCAAGATAGTGTATATAAAGCCACTTCAGCATTTATAGGATATAATAGTTTTAAACATAATTTGAGAATTGGAAGCAATAATAATAATAAAGATGTTTACATTGTACTTGAATAAAACTTATGCTACCTCAATAGATATTAGGATGTAAATCAAGTAATTAGACTACATTTAATAATTCAGTCATTAACAGGTGGTAAAAGCTCAACTATATTGATTTGTATTTAATTTAACCAACACTTTGATAATACAGAGATATGCTGGTATTAAAATGAAGTTTCTTTTAGTTATATTACGTGACCATTTAAGGAAAAACATGAACCTTGGAGTAGTAGAAGTTAACTTAATTATAAACTCAAAAAACTAAAGAAGGAGGGGGAGGAAGAGGGATTCTATTTTATTCTTCTTGGAATTGTCACATATTTCAAAAGTCAGTTTGGCATCAGCTATGTAGTAAGTGTTTCTTTCGTGTCATAGATTATAGAGGTTTCTCTGTTTCCAGACACCAACTAAGCTAGCTATCAATAGTCCCACTACAGTCTGCTCACTATTTGGTGGCTACCCAGATTCATTGCCTCATAGGATGGAAATAAAACAAGAAGTGCAATTGTCAGTCATGCGTGGGTTGGTAGAGTACTATTTATGGCTTGTGGCTCACTGGTACTCATGGTTACTTCCTAGAGACTTCTAATTAGGAAACCTTGCAAGAGGCAAATCCACACTCTGCCAGATGAATTAGATATGTAGATCAATGAATACTATTATATATTCTTAAAGCCACTAAAAACCTGTGGAAAAACCCAGTATAGTTCTTTAGAACTAGACATTGTTTGGGCTTTTTAACAATTGAACCTTATATTATCAAGGATCATTATTCTCCCAAGAGAAAGTCATTATCAGTAGAGATTAGAAAGATTGGAAAGATCTGAAGTTGTTTACTGTCCCAATCATTGAATTGCAGGGGGAACTGAAATCAGCAGAATAATACACATTATTACATTACAGTATATCACTTACACATACTAATACAGTTCATATTCATGTGTGGCTACAAAACAAAGCTGATGGTTGAATGCTATGTTTTTCTGTTATCACTGCTCCTTTATATCCAGCTACATCTAATCAAACAATTTTTCAATTGGGAATTTTCCTTTCCTTTATTATATCACAAAAAGCTTTAAAAGACAATCAAAACACTGTAGATCACTCCCACTGAGTAAAAAAAAACAGATCGTAAATCTTGAGCACAAGCTTAAGTGGTGGTGATAGCAAATTTTCCTTCATGTAATTTGCTTATATTTATAGTTCTAACTTGTAGAAGCTCCTCCCACTCACAAATGCTGGCACTGCATTTATTATTTTACTTCATATTAACCAAGAAGAGAATTTTGCACGCAGAAGTAACAGGAACCACATTTACCTGTGTTTTGATTAGTTAATAAAATTATGACTTTTATGAATTGCACAAAGGTGAATCTAAATATTTCCGTTACTCAAATGAGACTATTTAATAAATTCCTCTTAGCCCCCATTATTTATTAGAATTAGCTGTTAATACACTGGATATTCCCTTTATCATTTCTGCATCACGCGAGTCTTCAATATTTTCCCATCTTGAACGCTGCATATTGAATGCCCCAATGGATCCGTCGTGCATAGTGCTGGATAACTGAATTAGGAAAATGGCTGAGTTACATCTGAACGTTTACAGTTTTCGGAAAAAATATCCAATGTTGTATAATGAACCATATTTATAACACTTGTCATACAATATGGGAATGACATTTCACTCACATGTTTGTATTTTCACTCGCCTTAGGCTCCTGAAAATACTTATGTGTACTAGTGAAATACCTTCCCATATTGTATGCTACTCATGCAATAAATATAGCTATATCACTGCAAAAAATATATTTTATTTATTATAATTATTATTATTATTATTATATTATTATTATTATTACTATTATTATTATTACTATTATTATTATTATTATTATTGTTGTTGTTGTTGTTGTTGTTTATATATTTATTAATTTTTCTCGTGGAGCGCAGCCTTACCACTAGTTGTGACATCAGACTAAGCATGCAGAAGGACTCGGAGGCTGAAGTATCTGGAGTTCCTCAAGTGAGAATAAACTCATCCTGGATGTCTATTTGTGCCAGAAACTCCACAATAAACTTAAATACACTTTGTCAAGAATTGGGCTATGAAGAAGATGGTATGTTATTATGATCATTACTTCATGAAGCTAGATTAGTGGAAATTGTACACCATTTCTAAGAGTGTTCCGATAAGTCTAGTTACCAGAACTAGTGATGATACCCTCTGCATGTTATTTCATATTGCTTCCTCATTAATAGCCATAACATTACTCAGTTACAGATAATTGTAAATGTACTTCATAGCAAGTATTTGGCTGGTAGATAATGGAATTATTTAAATGATAAAACATGGTATTTTGTTCTACTGACACCTTCATTAAATATTGGGACTAGTTATTTTATCATTTGTTAATTGCATTCCACCATGCCCATACAGTTGGAAGGCTTCCTTTATCGCTGCTAATTATTCTACCATTTAAAATGCGGATTTTACACAATTTACTCTAATCTTCTCTTCATACACACACAATTACTACTACTTTATCATCTAAGCTGTCTATTACAATCATGGTTGAAGTTATCATTCAATAACTGTTGCCAAGTAATGATGATAGTTGATGTAACTGTAGTCATAAGGCATGTATACTGAAACACACACTCACAAAAAATTATTCTTGGTTTTAAATTATTGCAGGGAGCATCGGCAGTGAGCTCAGCAATAGTACAAACACAAACTCTATAGAAGTTGATTGCGATGCGTCTGACAGATCTGTCTGTCAGTGTGAGTTTTACAATGGACAGGTTTGCAGACCATTACTCATCTCGTGTCATAAAGGTGAGAATACTAACACAGATCAGTAGTGTTGCATATGCATTGTTATTTCAGCAACCATGTCGGGAATGAATATTTCAGCTATCCTAGTATTGGAACGAAAATCTTTGCTAGATCTACTTATTGTCACAATAAAACATATATAAATGTTTGCTGTTGTTGCTGTTGTTGTTGCCCATTATTTGCTTGTGTCCTGTATTGAAGGGCTGAGTGTAGAGGTTGTATTTCAAAATTGGTGCATGTGGTATTATTAAGCAAGTTTAATGGTCTTGAGTATTCTTATTTGTACTTCTGATGTCCAACATTACCGTAGTAATGACTACTTTCGGCACCTCACTGGAAGTCGGCTCCACTTAGAAATTGATGCACTTAACATTAGTAAATTATTCACATAAATGTGTAGTAAGCTTCCCAGACAGCGTGGCACCCACTAAACACCTATAAAAGCTGAGGTTCCAGTCATTTCCTGCATTTAGTAAAAAAATTAAAAAAATTAAAAAAATTTGGGAGCTCCAATATCTACACTAACTCTGCCACTTGTATTGGCAATCTAATTAGTCCTGGCATACTATATAGAATGATTCTGCATGATATATAGATAGCGAAATAAAAGCAGAGTTTGAGACCCTTACTATCCTGTAGACCATTGTGCATCAAGATTCATGAGTATGTATATTTTTAACTTCTTTCAACAAACTATATACAGCATTGCAAAGTCAAATGACGTGTATTCTTTATTATTATTATTGTTGCTGTTTATTATTATTATTATTATTATTATTATTATTATTATTATTACAGGTATCGCTTCGGATTCATATACAGTATTACTCTACCAACTTGTTTTGCGTGGTGGACTTCCAATCATGTTTCTAGTAATTCTAATTTTAATAGTTCTTGTTATTATCACAATCGTAATCAGACAGCGGACAAGAAAGTAAGTGAATTCTATACTTCAGAAGGAAAAATAAATTATATGTTGTACCATTCTTGTGCTACAAGTTTGTATAATGTAGAGAGGACAGCGCAAAGGACTGTGTCCAGTCAGCAAGAAGCGCCTGCTCAGCATATGATTCAGGATACTAATTTGAACACCATGGAGAAAGGGGAGAGTGACTCATTACCCCAGTATGTGGCAGTATGTAACATCAGCCACTTTATTAACAAAAATAACTTTGATCTCTTCGTTGAAGACTGCTGCCTTTCAGATTGTGCAAGTGATGATGAAGAAGCTCCTCTACCAGAGCTACCAGAAAGGAGATACCTGGAAGATAGCTACAGAAGCAGCTGCTCAATGTCATCCACTAGTAGTCTCTCTCAAGAAGGCAGCGAGTCAGACAAGATGCCCATGGAAAATGAGACACAGCAGGACAGTAATTATATGTCGCTGGATCCAAAGAAATGTGAGCCTTCAGAAGACAGACCTTATATGTCCCTTAATTCCTCCACTAGGAAGGTTAAGGTGAAGTATGAAGAGATCAGCAATTATATGACATTGACTCCCACTACAATGACTAGGCAGACACTCAGACAAGCATGTCTACCAGTGGATGTAAAAATCAAGGCATTGAAAAAAAGTAAAAAAGATGGTCCATATACTGAATGTAACCCAGCTAGTAAGGAATGACTTATTTCTGCATCATAATCATACTAACAATCCAGTTACTACAGACATTAATTAGTAACTTCATCATCACCGTTACTATTGTTATATAGCAAATTTTTTTAAGTTTAGCCATGCTGGATATTATTACCAATATGCTTGTACATTACACAAGTTGATAACTATTTGAGAAAGTGGGGGCTGAGATATGACTGCTATCCAAGTCAAGCTAATGAGGCATAGAATTTGGTCCGCTATCTTATGAACATACATTCAAGACTTGTGTGTATCTGTATTGTCAATTGAGAGGCTCAACTGTTACATTCCATTAACTTTGCAAATCTAGTATTCAACAGTCACGCTGAAGTGGGCTTGTCAACAAGCTTGTTGCCACTAAATATCTCAGATCTAAGTAGTTTTGTGCTCTTTCTTTCTTTTTTTGTGTGTGTGCGTGTGTGTTTTTTTGTTTTGTTTTTTAACATATGGAGCATGTTGTTGTTGTTGTTGTTGTTGTTGTTGTTGTTGTTGTTGTTTTTATATAGAGCTCATCTTTTGTATCCATCCCAACCAATTTATATAGCAAGCTAATATAGGAAGCAAGCACTTGAATAGCTACATAGCTAATAAATCCTGGTCAGAGTTTTTCTACTCCCTAAACCAGCCTCTAGCTGGAATGGATGTTATACATATCATTTCCTTCTTCAGGAATCATGGTGTATTAGTATGGAGTGGTTGGTCGTTAGAAACAACTTGTGAAATAGTCTGGGGTAGCCAGACCTTTTACCTAACTGCTAAGGTTGGGGACAATCATGCACCAGCTGTTCTAGAGCCAAGTTTTGGGATGTGGTTAGTTAACTCACTCAGCTCAAAATGAGTGGGCACCTTACCACAAGTGTACATAACAGCCTATTATAGTTCCTGAACTAAATGTTGGTGATTACTGCGCCTGCCCAAAATACTCTGTGGTTGTGTTTGGGTTAGCGCGTCGCAAATTGTGGGCGCCCAAAAGTAATTAGATTACCACTACCACATTCCTCTAGGTGTATTGTATACGATTGTCCTTTCTACGCGTAGAGGTTAGGTAAAGGGTCTCGCTACGCCAGACTACTTGTGAAAATTGGTGGCAAAATTCCTAACATTACTAGAATCTGGGTAAACCATCTGAAATTATCCAGCAATTGCTCCCCAATCTTGCGAGTCAGACCCTTTACTTAATGCAAAGTTTCATACTTCCTAAATGTCTTTATAATGTTCTTCCCAGCCCAATATTTAGCGAAAAGAAGCGGCAAAACTCGCTCTCAGCCTTTAGCAAAGAGACTCTACAGTCCCGTAGTTCTTATCAAAAAACTCATTTCATTGGTTAATCAAATCATGTGACCAATTATAGCGCCGCGCGTGACCAATTATAGCGCGGCGCGAGGGCTAGGGCTAGGGCTAGGGGACCAATTAGAAGAATTCTTTGATAAGAACTGCATACGTACAATCCATACATACATACCTACATATATATATATAACATATACCCGATTTTGCATTATCCACCCCTAATACTGTCTCGCTCGCTTCGCTCGCTCGCCAATAAACAAACATCCCCGATT
>WLWI01002767.1_pt1 | contig 15140 bp, 10 predicted proteins | sample 6701501 | NCBI WGS metagenome assembly WLWI01 (sample SAMN12718690, study PRJNA515312) | sponge metagenome | isolation source: marine sponge | host: Mycale hentscheli | place: New Zealand: South Island, Marlborough, Capsize Point | collected 2014-11-01
TAATTAGAAGCGCGGGCGAAATATTTTGACGTACGTATACATACCTACATATATATATATATCTGAAATCTCAATTGAACACGACTGATAGTCAGCTTCGCTCGCTTCGCTCACTCGCTGAATTATATATATATCTGAAATCTCAATTGAACACGACTGAGAGTCAGCTTCGCTCGCTTCGCTCGCTCGCTGAATTATATATATATTATATTAAAGCCTGCTATATCTCTGGAGAGAAGGACAATGAAAGTGTGAAGAAGGATGTTGTGAAAGGAAGATATCAAATTTTATATTTTACTCCTGAGATGATTCTGAGCAACAGGAGATGGAGAGAAATTGCTTATAGGAGACATCTACACCCACCAACTTAGAGCATTAATTATAGTGTTAAAATAGTTAATCAACAGTTGTGGTTTGAGACAGTTAATCAATAATTGTGGTTTAGTCATATTGCTGACTCAATGTTGCAATTGCATCATCATAATCATGCATCCAATCTCAGAACTGTGTGTGTGTATGTATATGATTCACAGTTCTGTGATTCATTAAAAAATGATTTGATTGTTATTGACTAGCTCTGCTAACATAATAGTAGATGAAGCACACACCTTGAAAAAATCATTGTTTGTATTGCATATTATATAATATAATTAATTCATTTATTTGTTTATTACATTTATTGTTCAATATAGGGGAGATACGTTCAGTAGGTTACTTCTAAGAATTTGAGAAATACGAAGTTTATTGCCACCACATGTTCATATCATGGCATTAACCGCAACAGCCACAAAAACATTGAGAAGGGATGTCGCACGTATCATTGGCATGAGAAGTGAACTGTCAAGACCACCTGTGAAGTTGAATATAATGTATTCAGTAGTGCAATCCTCCTTAATAGAAGAAACTTTTTCATCACTTGTGAGAAGAGTTCAAGAAGACAAAATTGCATTAGCTAAATGGATTACTAGACACATTTAATTTTTAAATAATATAAATCATTGTCATTATATAAAATGTGTGAATAAATTTGTAATTTTTTAAATAATTATTTGAACTTGAGATAAAAGTGAATGAAAGATGATTATTGGAACAGTGCAAGCATGTGCATATCTTTTGACATATATCACAACACAAGCATAAAGGTCCATCATAAGTATGCGAGTAGTCATCAAAATCATTAAACAGAGCATTTCTTCGACAGTTTACTTTGTTAGTCATATACTCAATCATTGTTTTGTCCATATGTGTCCTTTTTCCAGGTTTTTTTATTAGAACAGCCAAGGCAGGAAGACTATCCCTACCAGCACGACCAGTTTGTTGAATATAAGACTCAATGTCACTGGGAGATCCACAGTGAATCACTTGCCGAATGTCATGACAGTCAATCCCTATCCCAAATGCTATAGTAACAATCACAACATGCAAATGAGAGTCTGTAGTAAACAAACATACTATGCTTTCCTTTACTATCTCTTCTGTACAGCTCATAAACATGTCAACCAGTCTGAATCTCGGGTGGTCTGGAGCATCAGGTGGTTCAGTGAATGAGTTGCCTAGTGAAGTTTTGAAAAAAAGGTAAATATTTGCGCAGTCTCTATAGTTTGTGCAGTACATGATAACTCGTGGGTATGCGATTCTCTCCATTGAATGCAAGACGTCCACATTGATAAGATTTTGAAATGACTTACATCCAGCAAATTGACTTTAGTATGCCAATCTTCAGCACATGGAACAAGTCCATCCAACCGAGTATCACAGGTTAATGAGTTCACTCTAGTCTTTATAGCTGCCCTTGCTCTTGCTGCTGTGAGTTGATCCCCACCTAAAAATATTGGGTACACAGATGCTTGACATACATCTACATCTATTCCAATCATATTGAATTACTTATTATATTTTGAGGTGAATTTCAAACTTCATTAACTGTACTAATTACATTTTTTTTCCACAAGTCGGAATTGTTGGTATTTTATGCAAATCTTCCTGCAGACAGGAAACATACACATTTTCTATTAATTATTCTGCAGTGCTCCTTCAGTAGAAATCTGATATTTTGAAAATTCAATTTACAGGCAGGAAATGCAGGTATTTCGCACAAACATTCCTGTAGACTGGTAATATGGACATTGTTTTTACAGTTTTCCTACCTAGAAAATTTGAGTATAAATATTCTTTTTAATAATTCCTTCATTAAGGAAATAGGTGCGCTAGTTAGTCTTCTTCCAGCCAGAAGCTTCCAATACACAATTACACAAGCCCTGATTTGATGTTGTGAGCTCAGCCTCAGAATAATGCCAAATTATTTTGGTGCACCGGTGCATTATGTTGCATTCAAATCAGGCGGCAACGCCCCGAAAGACCAGTGAACAGATTACAGTTGATAGGAAGTTGCTTCTGCATATTTCCTCCATGCAAGATAGTTGACATTTGCTCATATATTTATGCATTAGGAACACATGCAGAAATTTCTAACTACTTTTATTCTTTGGTTTCATTTGGTTATTCTCAAGCCATCATAATAAATGTTTTTTTAAAAAGAAAATGAAAATAAAACACAGCCTAGTGGGAAAATGACCAGTATTGTACTGATCTTTTAAAGGTTGTCTCTTCTTTGTCACTTTACTTGGGGTGTCTTACAGTCTTCCACTGACCCATTGCGAAAAACTTATTTACTCTGGGTGAGCAATATGCTAAATATTTTATCAGGATAACCTCCTCTTCGCTTTCTTCACTGCTTGTCATCTCAGGTTTCAAACTTTTAATCACTTCTTTTTACTTTCATACTTTTTTCCAGACTTTTTTTACTGCAGATGTTCTTTCATTCATTTCTGAAAGACATAATTGCACTTAGCTAATGTTACTATAGCTACATGTATCCAGACCAAAATATATGTGGACTACAAGAGAAAATTCTTAATAATTTCATTGGTAAAGGGTTATATCCAGGTTGGTTTATCAATGTTGGTCGAGTCATAATAATGGTAAAGGATCACCTACTCATTCATCATAAAAACATTGTAATGTGTAAGATATTACAAATTGATGTCATATTATTGTGGTTGGCATTATATGACTTCAATCATGACAACAAGAAAACAAGTTCAATCTCATTTGTTTGTAAAATTTCATCCTTTCTACTACTCTGAATCATTTCATCATGTGGTCTCCATTTTCATGACTAGGTCTGGATTTTTCAAGCACTTTCAAATAGTTGTGTTAAGGATTATTATTTTCTGAAGTATGATAAGCATTAAAAATGGATCTAAATTGTAGTATATTGATGTTATAATTCCATATCTGTAGAACAAGTGCAATGTAAAGTGTAAAAGCATAAAAGCGTCTGTTCGAAGAGAGAGAATGAGCAGATTTACTTATACTGCTCTGCTGAGAGTGATTATTACTATTTATTTTATTATGATAAAGATTAGAAACTTTGTTGTATACAAGCCACATAGTAACTAATTATCACATTCACGGTAACTAAATCAGATGAAATGTTATATATCTAAGAAAAATGAAAAATGTTTATTCTTGTTGCAGGTAATAGCAATTTTGCTTTTAAGAAGTATGAATAAATTTTTAAATTTCAATCAGACAACAATAGTTAGACTGGTATTTCTGTTAGGAAATTTTTTTTTATACAACACATACATGTAAAATGTTTATAATACTTGAGAGAGTAGCTAACTACAAGGCTATCAATGTTGAAGTCCCCATTGGATCTTTTGAGTAGTGAACTAAATCATGGAGTCAGCCATGTGGCTGCATTTCTATCAAAAAGAATAGCTTAAAAGCAAGAAGGAGTATTGGATTCAACTAAGTTATTGAACTTACTCTCACTAGTCCTACACATTGTCTGCGATTAACTCTTCTATTATCCAAATTTCTTTTTCGTCTTATGCCTCGTTCCTGGCTTAATGTTCATTAATAAGTATAAATTGCAGCTGTATAGTACATCAAATGATCACAGAATGAAAAGATATCTACTAAACTTACTTCTAATTTGACTGGAATGAAATTGCTGATGTATTTAATGAACCTCATTTAATAATGTTTTTGGTATTTCTTGTATTTTTTTCATCATTGGAAGTAACTCCACAAAAATGTTATTTCAAATAAAAATATAAATTGAAGACTAATTAATGATTCTTAACCTTTAGTCAAGTCATAGCCAGTAAATACTTCATCATCATCTAGTAGTGTCCTATACATTTTTCTAACTTCAGACTAAACAAAAAATGTAATTAGTCAAACTAAACATGCATTGTTATCTTAACTATAAATTACACACAAAAATTTCTCAATGCTAATTTACGAACATGTTTTTGACGCAGTAAGTCTAGATAAATATATATTTGATTAAGTTACTCTAACTATAAGTGGAACAGTGACTCTTGCGCTTGAAGTTGTTATAGGACTAAACATTGGTTGCTGAATTTCTTTTGCTATTCTTTCCACTCTCTCAGCAACAGTACTCAGATAGAAGTTATAGCTTTCAAAGATGCCTTTATTTCTTTAGTGTTTTTATTTCTAGAATCGTCACTGTTTTGTCTAAAGATTAACACTCCAACAAGATGATATTATGGTTATAGTTAGTTCTTTGTAGTCCTGACTTACTGCATTATGGACTGTCATTTTGGGGATAATAGAAGAATAGGGAAGTATCTTCTTATTACCAGTGTTCAATAGTTTGTGTCTTCTTTTGGGTGTGTCTCCGTGGAAAATTAGCTTGTCTCTGCTTTTCTCATCACCTTCCATGACCTCCAGCTCACTTACATCTTGGCTGTCAATATCCTCATCATTACTACAATCTGTTAGACATTCTTCACTATCTTCTATCAGCTGTAACAGTTTGTCCTCATCAAACTTTTCAGACCAACTGCAGAATACCCAAATACTGTACATATGAAAATTTATGTGATATACTAGAATTAAGCTAACAATTTATATTTGGTTGTTACTCTTCAGTGCTGCTTTGACAAGCCAGCTCTTCCAAGCATGGTTCCGCACTACTACTATCAGTTTTGGTTACTAATCTACATAATACCAGACATTATGTACGATTATTGGATTTCCCCTAATGAAACCACACCAATGGCTTACTACTACTCTGATTGGCGATGTCATTAGTTGATCTCTGTCTACAATTGCTTATTATCTTCTTTATCACCGACACGACCTTCAGAGTTTTTCTCTCACTAATTTGGCTTGTTGGATACGGCCCTTCCGTAGTTACAGAAAATGAGACAACACGATCTTTCTTCAAACACTAGATTCCTCACTAGCTGACACGACTTTGAGCGAAGGCGCGAAGGCATAGTTTTATATATAAATTACTTTGTTCGTCGATGAAAAATGGGATGGGGCTGTTTTATAGATACTAAGGAGTTCAAGCCAATATAATCTATGTTGAGAATAAAGCGATTGTAAAGCACTTCTGACTTAGAAGCCGAAGATGATGCGATGCTAGCAGCCAGCGCTTGTGCTCAGTTTCGCACTGACTGTCGTATCTGTGCTCATTGTAATAGATCTCTCTCATTGAAGAGATACACTCTACACAAGAGATTATGTTTCGATTCTGTAAAATGCATTGAATATTTTCTTGTTTGTTTTTCTTTATTTTTTTATAAGGTCTTGTAGTTAGACATTTTTGTACAAAAAATTGTATAATGAGTCTATTTATTGCTACAATGAGCGTGCCAGTAGATGACTTTCCAGCAGCAGAAATGACCTCACTAAAATAGACTGATATGGGGAACAAGATTTGCTACCACAAATTCTATTTATTCCAAATAGGAGTGGAAGTCCAGCTTCTCCCCCAAGTTCTCATACTCATTTAAAACCCATTTTTCTTCTGAACAGAGTGAGTCGCAATCAACTTTTACATATTTTCATGCAAGTAATACAGTGTTGTTAAATAGATACAGTTGATTCAAATGAGAATGTACCTGAGGTGTGGGAGGAAGATTAATATCAAATTCTTGAAGATTTGGATGAAGAAAGTGATAAAGAATAGTACTTCCTGACTCCAATATGAGCACAAGTGATATTACACAATGGCTAATATCCTTCATGAGGGTTGTAGAAGCTGTTTTTCACCTTCCTGATTCTGTCATGACGTACTTCTTGAAGTTCTTCACAGCATTATTTAAAATTACTGATAAAACTTTCTGCGATGAACATTAGCCAATTCTTACCTCCCTCATCATACCAGCCAGGCAAACTTTCACCTAACCAAAGTTTAGCAAATATTTGACATGTAGAGAGTGTAGCAGCATTTACAACATAGCTGATTGTATTGAGGGCTCCTACACAAAAAATTTAAAGTCTGTAACTTTCAAAATTTTCTTCTCACCCTCAACCATCTAGAAGAGAATCATACAACTCTTTACTTCTTAAAACAGTTGAGACTGCTAGTGACCTAATTCTCTTATATCCATTTTTGACATACTGCTATAATGAGCCTTGAAGTTTTTTTGAAATTACTATTTACCCACCCAATTTTTTTTAATTGTGAAAATGGAAATTAAATATACCAACACCTAATATCTTTAAATGATTTGCATAATGGAATAATTTGGAATGAATTTTTTAACTTTGAAAATTGTCCTTTTTTTTGTCTGAACCAAGAAATCTTGGTTTGGCCTTGAACATGGATTTTTTCGAGAAAACCGTAGCAAACCTGAGAATACTATTCCTGTGGTCTTATACCAAACCTGAAACAAAACTCAATATTATGTGAACTGTTAAAATTTTGGGACGGTATTGATATGAGCATAAATAAAAATATGAACAAATCAGTTTGTTGTGCTCTTTTTTGTGTAGCATGTGATATTCCAGCTGGAAGGAAAGTGTGTGGCTCTTTAGGTCACAATGCTAAGCTTAGTTGTACTCGTTGCTACAAGAAATGTTGTGGAGAGTGGGATCAACAAATTTCTCTGGCTTTGATATAGAGAACAGTTGCAGTTACAAGATGGTAGACGACATGCTAAAGATGACGAGAATTAGCGGTAAATAAACACCCAAAATGCTCTACACAAAGCACAGAATGAACACGGCTGTAGATATCCAGTACTATTGAAGCTATCGTATTTAGATGCACTAAGACTTCTTATAATGGGAACTGCAAAGCATTTTTGAAACATTAAATGATTCTGGCTATTTAACAGAACCTCATACAACAGAGAATGGATTCTTTTGTGCTACCATCAATTAATATTGGTCACATGTCATACAAAATTGTAGTGGTTTTTCAGCTTTTACAGCTGACCAGTGGAAAATCTGGGTGGTATATTTCTCATTAATATGTTTGTGGGACATATTGCCAGATAATATAACTGGGTGCTGCACACATTATGTACTCTCTTACAAAGGTCTTTTTTCTAGATCACTTTCTATGAATCAAGTGAAGCTATGTGATGCACTACTTGTTCAATTTTGTAGAAGAGTTGAGAGAATATTTGAAAAAAGTATTACAATTCCAAATATGCACATGTACTGCCATTTCTCTTCATGTATATTTGATAATGGACCACTCATACCTTTTGGTAGTATTAATCTGAAAGTAATAATGATATTAAGAGTCATTACCAAATAACAAGAGAAGTTAGATGTATTCTCTCTATGTCACAGGCTTTTTAAACAATATACAAGTAAAAATGTGTAGTTACCCTGGAAATCGAACCCGGGACTGCCTGCTTAATGCACATGCACTCTGCCACTGAGCTGCGACAACCAGCCGGCAAACTAACACTTCAATTCTATTTTTATACTGTTAAGGCGTACTGCTATGCTACAGTCTCACTCTCTAAAGACAATCGATAATTCTCTTTTTTCAAAGATTCTTTATATTCCTTGAATTTTTTACTCCACTAAATTTATATATAATAATACAGAATTGAATATTGTTTAATAAAAGCCTGTACAAGAGAGACAATACATCTAATGAGTAAAAGCAGATTGAGAAAGAAATTATGAATCAATAGAAGTATTATGTTCAATTGATGACACAATTTATGTGTGGCTCCCACAATTTGTCTTTATCTCCACCCAGTGAATAAAGTTCAGAATTATTGTCTTGTCTTCCAAATTATGAATTCACAGGTTCAGTATCAGAATCTAGTTCTTCTGTACCTGTCAGAGTAGATGCGTAAACATAAACTCTATTGATTTGCCTAAATATAGTTCTTGTTTTATCAGGTCGGAAAATCAAATTAAATCTTACTGTCCTATGTTTCCACTTCAGAGTTATCCATAGTTGCCACAAGTGCTTATAGATTGTTATCTTCTGTCACAGTTGATTGTATACAATATATAATCTAACAAGATAAAAAGAATTATCTAAGTTTATTTTTTCAACATAGAGATAATTGTAAAATTGCATAACTATATCTTCAATACCGAAACTATTTGTATGTCAAATACTTGATTTTCAAAGAAGATGTGAACTGATGGTTGAATTTATATGTACAGATCCAGTACTGAAATCAAATTTTGAGAACACTGAATGGAGCTGTTGCTACAGATTATAAATGCATAGAGTAACATTGATATTCACATTATAAATTATTTAAAGCTTTTCAAATGACTTGCACAACTCAGAATTGTGTACAATTATTATGAAATTGTTTAATCTTGTTAATTTATGACTTAATTTTTGTTTGAGTCACTTTATTTAAACTTATTGTTATACAATAAACTCATTGAGAATCAAATTAGAAGTGCATAATGCAGTTTTGCAAAATGAAAACATAATGTAATGACAATATTGCTTGATTACCTGCTATCACTGTAGATTCTGCATGCATGATACTAATCACACAAACAGTCTTGTGTGGTGGTGGTACAGCTAAACTTTGAGAATATGGGATGTAAAAAAGCTGGGGTGTGACTGCAGGTTTGCTATTCGCTTGAACAATAATGAAGTGACTAATAGTAATTGTTATGTAATAATGCAGCTGCACATTCTTTATTTGCAACTGCATACTTTACAGCTACAGATCTGAATCTGACTGTGTGCCATTTCAGACTGGTTTTATAATTTATGGAGCTATTTCTCTCCTCTCTCCTGATCTCTCTAATAATTAAACAACATGACTACAGTAAGATAAGTCACATAAAGGCATGTTTAAAATATCTGATTGAATGTCAGAATGCTATAGATGGCCCGCTGGAAAAAAAGAACAACTCTAGTTTTCAAAGGAAATCCAATGAACCTCACCATGCAGTTATCTCTGACAAGAGCAATTAAGGTCTTTTTTACAACACAGAACAACATGTGCCAAAAAAATTCATAAAATCATGTTATCTAGTTATTGAGAATAACAATATTATACCTAGCTAATATAGGATTTGCATTCTTCATTATGTTCAATGCCTCCTGTCAATAACTATAGTCACTGAAAACAACAAAACGTTAATGGCTTAATTCTAAATAATAAACATAAAATAGGTCCTCTCTGTAGTCCTTCTATATAGTTTTTAAGGAGTTTGACCCCTTCAAGCCTGCATGCATAGGTTGTTGGACCTCACATAATCACTCTTTTTGAGATATGATATGTTCTGTCACATCTGAAATCAGAAGAAGTCATTAATGGTGTATAATCTTCATCAGTTACTTTATCACATGCTGCTATGACGACTATTAATAGTAAGTATTCTGCTGAGTTCAAGATGATTAAGACACATCAACATTATCTTAAAGAGGCTAAACACTCGGGCACAAAGATGAGAGAACTATTGAACTTTTATATAAGAACTATGAATCCAGCATTATGTCCAAGACACAATTGCAGTCCATATTTTACTGCACAAACAACTTACCATGTATAACTAGAATTGATTTGTTGTTCTAATATTCACATAATACATTTGAATCTGTTGGTCTTATCAATTTCACTTACTGAGTCATGAAACTAAAAAACATTGAATGCTTCAATCGTAAGTCACATTCCCTTCATGTAGTCCTATTTTTCATGATAAGTTATATCTCAGCTGCAACTACAGCAGGTGTATGGTGTCATAATTATAGGCACTGATTTGGAAATGCATTTAGAATGTAAAAAACTGGTTTCTATCTAGGCAATATTTAAATTTAGCTACTGGGATAATTTGTTTTTTGAGCAACTCTAAATTTTAGTGTTTTCTTATACTTACATTAATTGTTGTTGTCATAAAAATTACTATACAGCTGGTGTACATATACTTGTAATCTGAATCAGATAATAGTAGAATTAAAATCTCATATTATTGTTTATTAGCTACCATACTTCATATCAATTAAAGCTATGTGTCCCATTTCTGGTGACAATCAATGTTGTTGCTATTCATATTTGTTTGATGGTTAAGGTTGTTAGACCGTTTGTGCTCCCCAAAATAGTTTTTGTTCCTCTGCTGCTGTTCAATGCCAAACTTTTTATAATTCATTAAAAATAAATGTTGGTCTCCACCTAACAAAAATTCAATGAGGTACTGAAATGTTTTCAAGAAGTTAAGAAATTTGTTACTAGCTTTTCATTCATTTTTTGGCAACAACAGAGTAAATATATTTCTTAATAAATTCCATAGAGCAGGAGCAGTTTTATACTAACAGAATGTGTAGGTGAGAAAAGAAGTTCACATCATTATAGAGCCACTTCACAACCTCACCTTCCAGCACTAAAGCAAGTTACAGACTGACAGATTGACACTAGTAGATAAATCCATATGACTTGTTACATGTTCCCAAATTCCAAAAGACCATAAGTAGAAAAAATTTAAAACACCATTTTGATAGTATAATGTATTTGATGAATCAGTGAGAGTCCATTTCTTACATAACGTTGCTGATACCAATGCTTATAATCATTTGACAAGACTAACAATCATTAATGATTAGTAGTTTTGGAAATAGCAAATTTTGTAAGTACAATTAATGTTGGGTTATATATCTTTGTTGAGATCTCCTTCCTTAAATTGCCACACATTAGCTCTATGTCCCAGTTGCTACTCTGAATGACCCACATAATATTTGTATAATAGGTAATTCAGTAGAATGTATAGCTTAACAAACTTATGCTGGTGAATTGTTTGGAATTTATTTATTATGAATAATTTATAAGTATAGATAAAATTTATAAGGGCATTCTCTTTAAATAATTGTGTTTTACATTCATCGAGTGTAACTAATTTTATGATACTACTTTCCAATCGTTATGGATTTGATAAGGTATGTTTAACTTCTCTGAATATTATAGGTTACAGCATCAGCCCTACTTCTGGTAATTGTGGCAAACAGGATATCTTTCACAGTGACAAAATACAGTCATCCACTACACAACTGCATCAGCTAAAGGGTCACTTGCACTCATGGAAGTATACAGGTAAAAATGATGGTGTGTATGCTCATACTTGAGTGTTTTCATGAATCTAAGTTTGGAGTTCTTCCTGTGTTTTCCTCCAGATAACAATCTAAAAGTATTAGTGTTACTATTTTCTGATGCTTAAAATGTATTTCTAGCTTCAGTCATTGTTGTATCTCACATTATGCAACTGACACATAAAGACTGCTACTCAATGGATATTGCAATTTCTGTTTACCATTTTACATAATTCAGCAAAACGAGGCAGGCTCTGCCTGTCATAACAGCTGTATTACGCTCATAACAGTGTCACATTGGTACAGTATCACATTCATTCAAATCTTAAGCTATTAAGAACTCCGTTATAAGACTTGTGCAACTTATAGGAAAGTTGCTGGCATATGAATGGCCATTCTTCCTGCTATTATAGCTGCAGCATCATATAAATTTGTAATTATAAAATACAGAACCGGATGTAGATATCAGTGCTGTCTTCTGCAACAACCACCACCATGTGATTCCCCATATCTTTAGCTGTACATAGCCTGTGCTAGTACAATAGTACCAGAATCCTTGTGAGTTGTCCAGTCTTAACAAGTTCACTTGGAGATGTTGTATCAAGTGACTCCTTCTCCTGATCTGTTGTGGTGAGCTTGTACTGGTCCCCACTTGGCAAAGCAGTTTAAGGTGTCAATGTTTAAACAATGATTTCAATTAAATGGAACTGATCTGAACTTTTTCATTTACTAACCATTGATTTGCATTATACCCACGTATGACAAACATTTTGACATTCCATCAGAACCTTTTCCTATAACTTTAAACATTTACTAGGAAAATAATTCAGTTTATATAAATCATAGCAAAACTCTGCACAAAATACTTAATACTTTATTGGATTACTGTATATATAACTAGAAATGAAAACACTAGCCGATAACAGATAAAAAGATAAAAAATTAAAGTATACAACAATACATTTTGTATATTAATGAAAATGTTAAACGGTTAATTACATTACTTTTTTTCGTAATGCAGCTGCAATGTTTGTAAGATTAACTATTGGACTTTCCATAGCATCAGCTAGTGCACTCCAGCTTCTGTTTGATCCATTTGTCAGCCACTCCTTCAACATGTCCAGGCAACAAGGTTCTGTTTTATAATGACGGTCGATTTCTATACTGTCTAGCATAGTGATATTCAGACCCAGCTTGAGACCTATGTTCTTCCATTGCACTCTGCTTTCATAGAGCTCTTCATACACCTTACCCAAGTCTTCAACTGTCAGTTCTGAAATAAATATGAATATAATGATAAATTCAGGTTAAGTGAGCAAAAATGTAAATATGGTTACATACATTTTTAAAAGTATAAGTGAACAAAAATTGTTTATAAGTAACGATTTGTGTAGTTGATAGGCAGCAAGAATATTATCACTCTAATTAGCAAACATAAAAATGTATTGTTGAGATATGTTTTGTCTAGTTAATTCAATATTCATTATTGACTTTACATCAAAGTGCAGTATTTCTCTATAAAACTCAATCACTAGATTTTTTGTTTTACCATGAATATCTTCATGAAATGTTCCAGTAGTCAATAAATTGTCAGATTGTCCCTATAGTGTTTTATAAATAACATAGCATCTTTTACACCGACTTGAATGAAATTATTGACTTACCTTAGAAAACCAAATTGTCTGTCTTGAATCTATAAGTGGAATTATTGTAGTAACATTTGGGTCCTTCAGACACTTCATTTTAGGAGAGGTTTCATCTTCTAGTACACAAAAATGGATTGGAGCTATGTTCAATAGTTTCAATACAGAATCCAATAAATGGCCTGTACATTCAAATCCATATTGAAGTCTTGCATTGTGGTACTTGAGATTATGATTGACTTGTGTTAACATAGAAGTGATAGTATTTCTAATGTGTGCACAGACTACAGAAGTGGGCATTGTCGGATGAGATTCTCTGTAGAGTACCACTTTAATATATGTGGCATAGCTAATGATAGTAACTGTGTCCAAGTCCTTTCCTACTAGAAACTCAATCTTGTTGCGACATGGACTGTCTTCTTTGAAAGTCCAATTTAGTTTTGTGTTTGAAACCAGGCCTATAATAAGAGAAGAGAAGACTCCTAATGGTAGATAGCCACACTCGTATCGATACATAAGAGGAGCCACATCTATAGAAATAGAAACCTTTTGGAGCTCATCTTTTGTAGCACTTCTAAGAATACTAGGCATGAAGTAAGTAATCTCTTTTCTTTTTCTTGTAATTGGAAGGGAAGCTAAGATATTATGATGCTCAAAAAGTGTGATTAGCATTTCCATAGAAATGGAGTCCTTAACATCTTCTTTAGTAACTTCCAGTAGATCTGCCATTGTGAACTGAGCTTTGCTCTTAAATGCTGTTGCTGCTCGATGTCCAGGTTTACTGAAAACAAACGTCTTCTTTACTAGTTGTGTTGCAGCATCAAAGATCACCTGAACAATAATTTGTTGAAGAGAAAATTTAATTCAATTGAACTATAATAAAGTATATACATCTTGTCAGTTATACTATTAGAAGACTAGGAATATGTGGATATTATTAAAAAAATTATGGATATTTATTTAACCACAAGCTTAATTGAAAATGAATTAAATAATTGAACTGCACATCATTTTCCATTCATAATGCAAACAGAACTGCTGTTCAATAGAATTAGCATGGGAAAGTAAAGTACCACAAGAAAGTGAAATAGCACAGAAATTAAGTGAAATACAATTGCAGTTGGTTATTTATTTGTACAAACACATTCAGCATGAGATAGATGTTTTAAAACACAAAAGTACTTTTAGATAGTAAAAAAATTATAATAGTTCAATAGAAAAGCATTACAATCTTAAGTTCTAATACTTATAGATCGGCCACAGAGTTGAAACATTATGTAAAGCTTCATACTTTCTTTTTAAGCCGTATTTTACTCATTAGATGTATTCTCTCTTCTTCACAGGCTTTTTATTAAACAATACAGAATAAAAAATATTAGGTTGCAACCTGGAATCGAACCCAGGACTATTTGCATAATGCACAAGTTCTTATGCAAGCTTTTTCATTTGTTATTTGTACTATCTATTAATTGTTAGTAAAACAAACAGCATTTGAAAGATACTACTAGTGTGAAAAATACCTGCACATTAGTAATATTTTATAGAACTATAAGTATTACTTACATCAGACAAGTATATCAAAACATGAGAATTTTTTTAAACAACAAGTGCATGTAAGTGCTGGTATTAGTGAAATGTTAATAATCACTTTAATTAATATATCCAATTGTAAATTATCTAAAGCAAAGTAAAATAAAGTAATTGCTAACCTTGACATCACAAATAACTATGTTGTAAAATCCTCTCACATCTGGATAGTACAGGAGCGTGCCAACACGATAATGAAGAAACCATAGGACATTGGTTAGGTCTGATAAATCAATATTTAAACTTTCTGCAATCTCACTACATTCTTCAAGTGTCATTGTGCGCTTTCCTTTTGATCGCAGAACAATGCTGAACATCAACCAGGAGCAAGGAATGTGAAGTTTACCTAGATTCTTCTTAATGCAATTCTCAAAAGTTTCTCTTGCTGTGTTGATTTCCTCTACAGTTCCTTTCTTGTTGTCCAGTACTAATGTCAGGAATTCTTCTGAGGCATACTCGACAATGTCTTGGTGGTAAAATTCTGTCTGCTCAATTTTCTTTCTAAGAATCTGATCTCGTTTTTTTAAATGTGACAGAGACACTTTGTCTCTAAA
>WLWI01002768.1_pt1 | contig 15140 bp, 17 predicted proteins | sample 6701501 | NCBI WGS metagenome assembly WLWI01 (sample SAMN12718690, study PRJNA515312) | sponge metagenome | isolation source: marine sponge | host: Mycale hentscheli | place: New Zealand: South Island, Marlborough, Capsize Point | collected 2014-11-01
TGATGGCTCAACATTCAACACCTAATCCAGAAAAACCGGCTTTGGCTTCGTTCGCTACGCTCACTTCGCCTAAGCCAAACGAACATCGCTAAAGAAATAAATTACAGACCTCAGGGTACACTACCCGGTGAGGGACGCTAATCGGCATCCTAAATCGATCATTTTGTTCGAAGGATGTAATGACGGCTGTTTCCATTGAATCAGAGTTGGGAGCAATCCTGCCGCTGGTAATGTCCCGTCTTCAGCAACGGTGATTGACCATTCCAGAAGACCGTTCTTTGTTTCACGGGTCATGGATAGTCCCTCCGGATAAGGATAGGTAGATAAATTAGTGAGTTGCTTTAGGTCTTCTGTGTTTGCGACCCAAGTAATGAGTCGTGGTTTGCTGTGGATGGCTAATCTATCACTGGCGTTATCCATGCTGAACCATCGAGGTCTTTGTGGTGCGTCTGACTCTGGGTTGATGGCTATAATCTCAAAGTAGATATTGTTCCCCAGCTGCATCACCGCATTATGAGTACCCATTTGGGTATGAATTCCAGCACTAGGTACCTTCACTCCGAGCGCTTCGCCAATGTGATCAATACCTTCTTTGAGAGTAGTAGCACAAAAAACGAGGTGGTCAAGTTGATTTCTCATTCTGATCTATGGGTTCGTTTTTGTTGAGGATTAATTGGAATTTGGGCGGTCGGAATTCCATTCCCGTGGTCGAGAGTCTGTGATTTGGACCGGTCGGTTGATATCGTAGATGCTCGGATTTCCTGTTGTTCGATTGCCCAAGTAACGTGTTCCTTGACGAGATCACTACCGTGTTGCAGCTTGTCGGTAAGCGACTCCACGATTTCCTTTGAATAGGGAGCATTTCCTAGCGCCACCGCAATATTACGTAACCAGCGATGGTGTCCTATTCGTCGAATTGCTGAACCTTCCGTTCGTCTAAGAAAAGTAACTTCGTCCCAGTTAAATAGCGTGAGTAAATCACTGCTATCAAGACCATGGCGAGTTTTGAAATCGGGTTCAACAGATAATTCAGCGTAACGATTCCAAGGGCAAACCAACTGACAATCATCGCAACCATAGATTCGATTGCCCAGTTGCTTTCTAAACTCTATCGGGATCGAACCTGCTAGTTCGATAGTTAAATAGGAAATGCATCGTCTGGCATCTACCCGGTACGGCTCAACAATCGCACCAGTTGGGCAGACATCAATGCAAGACTGACATGTTCCACAATGTGCAGAGGTGGCCTTGTCAATGGGTAAAGGGATGTTCGTGTACAACTCTCCAAGGAAAAACCAGGAGCCTTGATGTTGATTAATCAGATTGGTGTGTTTTCCAATCCAACCATGCCCCGACTTTTCTGCCAAGGCTTTTTCCATAACGGGAGCGCTGTCGCTAAAGGCTCGGTACCCATGTTCGCCGTATTCTTCGGATATCTTTTTAGCAAGATGTTGCAATCGATTGCGTATTACTTTGTGGTAGTCACGACCCAACGCATAGCGGGAAACGTAAGCTTTAGTAGCATCATTCAGTGTCTGGCCAGCCTCGCGCATGGTTTGATTTAAGTAATCCATTCTAACGCTAACAACACGAACGGTGCCTTCCACTAACTCCGATGGTCTAGTGCGCTTAGTCCCATGTCTGGACATGTACCCCATTTCTCCATGGAAACCATCATTTAACCACTCCTGAAATCGGACCTCGCACTCAGATAAATCAATGTCACTGATAGCTGTGTGATTGAAGCCGAGATCTTTCGCCCAATTTTTGATTTTTTCTGCGAGCAAGAATGGGCGCTCAGAGCTAATTGATTCACTAGTCTCAGCATGCTCGGTTAACTGCTGATTATCAGGTTTTTGGCTTCCTGTTGTCATTGTACTAATGGAAGTCAATAATGGTGATATTGGGAAAAAATGCTAATAAAGCCAGGAGAAATTCAGATAAAGTACCATCGCGATGACAAATATAACGAAGGGGATTGAATGCCAGTTTATTTTTTTGCTGGTATCTTCTCGTTGAACTTCTTTTTTCCATTCAGACTCAAAGGCTGTGATCTCTTTTCTGGCAGTCTGGTAGGCGTCTTCATCTTCAATCCATATCGCGGCAGATCCGATGCCCCACTTACCTTTGTGAGTTTCATAGAAATGAACCCCAGCTTTGGTCAATGCTGTTTTGACCCCTTCGATTTCTGCATCAGAAGCATAATAAGTATCGAATACCCGAATGGACATGGGAAAGTTTATATTTTTGTGACTATGTGAATGATTTGGGTGGGTGCTCAGGCCGCCTTGTGTAAATGATATTTACAAGTTCTGAGTGATCGAGGTTTTGGGGTTCCGATGCTTGCCAGATTTGATCATCGATATTAGGAAACCGGATCGCATTGCCATCATTTATCACATCTGGAACATAGGTGATATCCAATATTGTTAGATAGTCCAGAGCTGCGCGGTAAATCTGCCCGCCTCCAATAATCCAAACATGCTCATTGAGACATGTTGATAGTGCTTGCTCAATTGAACGATGGTGCTCTGCACCTTCAACGCCAAATCGGCTAATAACGATATTTCGGCGGTTTGGTAACGCCTTACTCCCCATTGATTCCCAAGTCAGGCGGCCCATAACAACGCAGCTGTTCAGAGTCCTTTTTTTAAAGCGGCGAAGATCCTCGGAATAGTGCCAAGGGAGCTGTTTATCCAGGCCAATTACATTGTTCCGAGTCATTGCGGCGATAGCGCCGAGAGAAGTAGGGTATTTCAAGTTAAACAGCAACCTTGAAGGTTAGGGCAGGATATGGGTCGTAATTATGTAACACGAATAGTGACATAATCTCATCGGTTCCCAATGCCAATAAGGGTTCGATATCCTCTAGTGCTTGAATAGACGGATCGATTTCCAATATAGGTAACGGGCGAGGTTGACGTGTTAGCTGTTCTTTTAAGTTTGGGATATGGTCGTGCTCCGCCATAGTTCCATCTTCTTTTTTGGTATAGACGTGTGCGTCAATCAAAGTGTGGGCAAAGACTCCAGCAGGAATGCCGCTGAATCGAGAAAATAAGGCCAGCAACAAAGCATATCCCGCAATGTTATAGGGAACACCCAAGGCAATGTCGCAACTTCTTTGTGTGAGATGTAAACATAGATAAGGGGATTGGTTTTTGTCCATTTGAGTGTTCAACACCCAAAAAGCGTGACAAGGAGGTAGTGCGCTGGTTTGAGCGTTTCCCGGTGCCCATGCTGAAACTCCCATTCTTCTACTCATGGGGTTGGTTTTCAGTTGATCCACAACATAGGCAATTTGATCATTGGTGTCGTCACCAGCCAAGGGGAAATGCCGCCAAAAGTTGCCGTAGGCGCTTGGTACCTTGCCATTTTCATCAGCCCAAGGATCCCAGAAATGGCAATTGTGTTTCAATAATAATGAGATATCTGTTCGGCCTGACAAGAACCACAGGTTTTCGATCACAATGTTCTTCCAAGAAATTTTTTTGGTAGTGAGCAGTGGAAAACCATCTCTTAGGTCAATTTCATAGTTAATGTTGAAAGTGGATAGTGTGTCGACCCCGGTTCTATTTTCTTTTCTCTGGCCCTCTTCGAGCGCTTCTCTAACTGTGTCTAGATATTGTTTCATACTGCCGTGCTCATACTGTTTGACCTTATGTTACTTGATACCGAAATTTGGGTCGGATTGGTTGTTTCCAAATTTTTGGCACCACGCAGATTCGAAAATAAAAACTTAAAACGAAGCTAGTTCCTTACGGTCTCTCTCGAAGTAGTATTCTAATACTTGCCGTGCTAATTGTGCTGACTTTACATACCATTTTTCCTTGTTAATACATAATACGGCATAGGCAATTTTTTGTTGCTGGTTCTCTGCGAAACCAACGAACCAATCATATTTCCCCTTCGGGTGGAAGCCGGTAAGTGAGCCTGTTTTACCTCCTATTCTCACGTCTTTAAGCACTCCTTTTTGAAGTTGACGAAAAGATTTTCTAGCGGACCCCTGTTTGACTGTCGCTTGCATCATGTCCTTTAGTTGCCGAGATGTAGAGGCCGTCATCACTGATGAAGATGCAGGTTCGTCATATTGATACACGGGGATTCCGTGAGGGCCAATGACCGAGGATATGAGTACCGGAGCGATCAATTTACCCCCGTTTACCGCAGTAGCGGCGATGACGGCAGCATGAAGAGGAGAGAGCGTATTATTGCGGGTGTAACCGGTGGACATTTCAGCCACTTCCCATGAATCAGTCGTATTGACTTTTATACGACCATTGTCAAATCTAAAATCCGAGGAGAATTGACCATTAAAGCCCAGCCGGTGGGCGTAATCGAGCATGGTTCTTCCACCTAAATGTACTGCACCCAAACGTCCGAATGCTGAGTTTACTGACTTTGCAAAGGATTCCGTCAGGGTTAGATGTTTCGTGTACTTGTTATTCTGGTGTTTAAAAACATGCTTTTTATAAAGTGTTGTAGTCTTCCCATTAAAAGGGATAATGGTGTTTTTATTTGCTTTCTCCTCATTTAATGCTGCAACGGTAGTGATAATTTTGGAAACGGAAGCGGCGGGAAACGTATTAGACAAAGATAAATTGCCATGATTCATCCCATCTCGAGCAGAATCTACCATGGACAATATGTGGCCATTATCTGGATTGATCGCTACAAACACCCCATAGTCTGGATTGTAACGTTTAAGGAGATTATGGGCTTTGGCTTCGAGTTCTTCGTCAATTGTGTAGTTGACTGTTAATGGTTCAGAAATTTGAAAGCCGGGTATGGCGATGGTGGATGGTAATTTTTTGTTAATAACGTCCTCTGTAATGACACTGGCGAGTATCTGTTCGTTAATACCCCATTGGTCTGCTTTATCTGTTCTGACTAAACTCATTGCTGCAGGCCAAATAGAAATAGAAACCAGAAGCCCAAAGGAAATGGCTTTAAACAACGAATGTTTAATAGGAAAAGGCAATGGTTTTCTCTAAACTAGGTGGACTTTGACGACATTGTACTTATCGATGGAGAAAAATGGAATGACATGGTGCGTGACGTTTCAGGTGGAAAGAACACTGCCTTCGTTTTTCTGAATCGGGCATATCAGGCATTCAATAAAATGTCTTTGGCAGTATTGATTTTTGATGCAAGATAGTCTGATCCACCTCTGTCAGGGTGATTCTTTTGCATCAATTTCTTATGCGCTTGGATAATTTCCTCGGTAGTGGCGCCGGGCTCAAGACCGAGGATTTCATAAGCTTCGCTAATCGATAGACCCCCAACTCCGGGTGGTCGATGGTTCTGCCCAGATCCTTGATTTCCTCCGGGGTTTTGACCTTTACCTTTGAATTGCCCCCAGATAGCTTTCAACGTCATAGCCCGATTAAGCCAGGGTATGGCGGCACTGATGATGGCAAACAACCAAGGAATTCGACCTGTGATAACGAGGAGGAGAAGTACTCCAGCAACGCCATACAGTAGTCCAGTTCGTAGAGACTGGTTTCTTTGCTTGTTACTGGCGGTTCGATACCACGATAGATACCACATGGTGCCAGCCAAGATGACAAGGGCGATAAAGAGGCGAGTTGCCATATTGACGAAAAAAAGAAGTTGAACTAGAGTGAATGTGTTTTCCGCTTATTCATAGGCTGGACCCTAGCAGAATCGCCCCTTATTTTCAAAGTAAATGTCCCTGTTCTCGAACTCTGGCAATTATATTCACCCAACTACCTAGCAAATCGATATGAATGAAACTATTGACCGTATTATTCACTACTGGTTCGGAGATTCCCAATCATTGTTGGAGATAAATGCGGAGAAATCTGGACTCTGGTGGTCCAAAGATGCGAGTGTTGATCAGGATATTACAGAAAGATTTGAACAGGTTACTCGCAAAGTTATTGCGGGAGAGCTGAGTGATTGGCAGAACACTCCCCGAGGTTTATTGGCACTAATTCTATGCACAGATCAATTTCCAAGGAACATGTACCGCAATACTCCTGGCGCATTTGATTGTGATGCACTAGCGCTCAGTTATGTTAATACATTGTTGGATGCCGGAGCAGAGAATGAACTGCGTGTCATTGAACGCGTATTTTGCTATTTACCTTTTGAACACAGTGAAAAAATGGTTGATCAGAATCGGGCGGTTTCTCTGTATGAAGCGTTGGTTGAATCAGGGGAGACAGAAAAGGAGAAGGAAATAATCCGCGGTTATCTGAGGTTTGCTATTAAGCACCGCGACTTTATTCAGCGCTTCGGGAGGTTCCCGCATCGAAATGTCATTTTAGGCCGGCTTTCGACGGAGGAAGAGCGCGAGTTTTTGTTGCAACCAGGTTCCTCTTTCTAAAAATCGACTCCTCATTAGAGTTGATTACCAAAGTGGTAAACCCGAAATAATATTTCGAAGGAGGGCATAAGCCTAAGTTGATCGATGGTGGCCTTTTTAGAGGCCATTTAAGGTGTTTCCAGATAGTGGTCCATGACAAGTGCTGGTTGATTTCCTCGACAATCGCCAACCACTTTAGCTGGAATGCCTGCAACGGTTAAGTGGTCAGGTACGTCATTCAAAACGACACTTCCGGCACCCACTTTAGCGTTTTTTCCAATGATAACGTTGCCAAGTATCTTTGCTCCCGCACCGATCAAAACTCCGCTCTTCACTTTAGGGTGACGATCACCGATATCTTTACCTGTACCACCTAAAGTGACTTCATGGAGCATGGACACATCGTCTCCTACTACTACCGCAGTTTCACCAATGACCAGCGAATTCGCGTGGTCAATCAGAATGCCTTTTCCGATTTTTGCAGCGGGGTGGATGTCAATCCCCATAGAGGCGCTGACTTGGCTTTGTAGGTATAACGCAAGCTCACTTTTCCCATTGTGCCAAAGCCAATGGCCAATCCGATGGAGCTGTAAACCCTGATAGCCTTTGTAATAGAGGAAAGGCAGAGATAGTCGGTCACAAGCTGGGTCTCTATCGAGGAATGCGAGCAAATCAAACTGGGCCTTCTTTACGATATCGGCATCATTAGATAGTGCTAGGTTGATTAGCTTATGGATGGCGTCTTCGGGTAGTGTAGAGCATTGTATTTTACTACTTAACATGGCATTTAGGGCCTTGGCAAAAGTAGCGTGCTGCAAGATAAGAGGGAATAGTAGTGGTGTTAGCAGGGGCTCTTTGTCTTGTTGAAGCTCGGCTTCTTCTTTTAACGTACACCAAACTTGCTCAAGGCTTATTGACGGTCTGATTTTAGGAGCATTCATGAGCCGGAATTATAAAGCAAATGGCATTGAATAATTAGTCTTTCACCGTCTGCTCAGATTTCTGAGGGGGAGATAATAGTTGAGAAAGGTATCTTTTCTAGGGGCATGCGTCAGAAAAAAAGTAGCACATCCTTGTGCTCTGAAATGAAGAAGAGATAATGAGGGATTAAGGTCTCATAGGTACAACAACAAACCGTGCTTGGCCGCCGCGTTCGATCAAAAGCAGAACAGTTTCTTTCTTCTCTTTCGCGATCGTATCGAGATGCTCGTTGACGTCCTTGGGAGAATTAACCTCGACTTGGTCAATTCGTTTGATGATGTCACCTTCTCGTAGCCCCTTCTTTGCGCCTATTCCTTTTGGGTTTACGCTACTAATAACAACTCCGTCGACATTTTCATCCAATTGATATTCCATCCGGATCTGTTCATCGATTTCACTTAATAACAAACCAAGTACAGCAGAAGTTGGTGCATTCTGATCTGCAGCGGCAACACTGGCTTCATCCGTTTTAGAAATGACGACCTTTAGAAGCTTAATTTTACCATTTCGCCAAACCTCGACCTCTACATCGGAATTCGATTCGGTTAACGCAACAAGTTTAGGCAGGTCGCGCATTTTGACGATGTCGGAGTCATTGTACTTGAGGATGATATCGCCAGCCTCAATCCCCGCTCTTTTCGCTGGGCTGTCTTCCACCACTCTCGTCACTAACGCTCCATCAGCTTTTTCTAAACCTAAACTGTCGGCGATTTCTTTGCTGACTGATTGTATATGAACGCCTAGAAAACCACGTTGCACGGTACCATGTTCGGTTAACTGCGAAATAACAGTGGATGCCATTGAAGATGGAATCGCAAAGCCGATTCCTACACTACCGCCATTAGGAGAATAAATAGCACTGTTTACGCCGATTACTTCACCTTTAGTATTGAACAGAGGGCCTCCGGAATTGCCACGATTGATTGATGCATCGACTTGGATAAAGTCATCCAATGGCCCAGAGCGAATATCCCTGCCACGAGCGGAGATAATGCCGCTGGTTGTTGTTCCTCCGAGTCCAAAAGGGTTGCCGATGGCGATGACCCAATCACCCACCTCTGCTTGTTCTGAATCTCCAAACGCAACATAGGGAAGAGAGTAGTCTACACTTATTTCTAGTAACGCCAAATCTGTTTTGCTATCAGCACCTTTCAAAACCGCTGGCACTCGAGTGCCGTCATCAAAAACCACTTCAATTTCATCCGCATCTTCAATGACGTGATGGTTGGTAACGACTAGGCCTGAAGCATCAATAATAAAACCGGACCCCGCTGCAGTGGACCTGCGTTGATAAGGTTGGGGTGCCTGGCCATTATCTGGTTGCCTCTGTTGACTACCGTGAGGTGACTCTCCGAAAAATCGTTTGAAGAATTCCTCAAACTCCGGTGGAACATTTCCTCTTTGACTTTGTTGTTTAGGACGAGACCGAGCATGCTCAGTGACCGAAATGTTTACAACCGCTGGTCGAACCACCTTTACGAGGTCAGCGAAACCATTGTTGATGTTGATTTCGGGTAGATTAGACGCAACATGATGAGATGCCGATTCAGCCATCAAAGGTGAAAAGGGTAATGTGATGACTCCAACGGATACTACTGCGGCGAGGGAAAGGCCGATTACCCTAACGGATCGGGAAAATGAACTTGTTTGATGCATTAATTACCTCAATATTGTTTTAGGTTGCGCGCAATATAACAAAGCAACCCTTACCAAAATGTGTACAAGGGATTAAATTATCGTAATTTTCTAATTGAAACTTTTTGTTGGGTTTATAAATGGATTTTCATTGACGACGGTTATGTTCAGACAATGAGTGTGGACCAGTGTTAATGTGGGGTTAAGGTTTTTAGGGCTTAGTTTGGTTGGTAAGGCTGTTATAAACCACTTTGCCGCCATTTATTGTATAAAGTACCTTCCCAGTTAGCGTACTGTTCATGAACGGAGAATTCCTTCCTCTACTGACCATGCTTTGCTCATCTAATACCCATTCGTGGGACGGATCATAGATACATAAATCTGCAGGCGCACCAATGCCGAGGTGCCCGGCATCTAACCCAATAACTTTAGCGGGATTAGTGGTAAGTGCTGAGATCGCACATCCAAGCGTTATTTTCCCACTTTTCACGAGTCTTAAAGTCAATGCAAGAAGTGAATCCAAGCCAGCTATCCCAGTGGCGGCCTCACTAAAAGGAGCTAGCTTTGCGTCCACACTGTGAGGTTGGTGATCAGAGCAAATGACCGTAATTTTCCCTTGAGCAACACCTTGTACTAATGCCTCTCGGTCATGCTCAGTTCTTAAGGGTGGCATCACTTTATATCGTGTATCAAATGCTTTGATATCCTGTTCGCATAAGTGAAGTTGATGAATGGATGTCCCCACAGTAACTGGTAGTCCTCGCTGCTGGGCTTCATCGATCATTTCAAGAGAGCGTCTGCAGGAAATGAGGTCGAAGTGAGCCCGGGCGCCGCTGGTTTCGATTAATGCTAAATCTCTCGCCACGCCAACAGTTTCCGCTGCCTCTGGTATGGCGGGTAACCCAAGCCGAGTACTTGTTTCTCCTTCATGCACGCAACCATTCCCCGCCAACCAGAAGTCTTTAGGGGTGAGAAACACCGTGAGATCGTAGGTTGATGCATACTGCATGGCTCGGCGCATAACGAGCGTATTTTGAATCGGCCTGCTTGCATTACTAACGCCAATGCAACCAGCATCCATCAACATTGCCATATCAGTGAGTTTGTCACCATCCAGTCCCACGGTGAGTGCGCCAAGAGGATGCACTTTAGTGCTGCCAATGCTATCGGCCCTATCTTGAATCATTCTCGCCATCGCTGGCGTATCGATGACTGGATAAGTATCTGGTGGATAGACCATCCGAGTGATGCCGCCGCTGGCTGCAGCCACTGTTTCACTTGCAATAGTAGCGATATACTCTTCGCCCGGTTCCCTCAAGCGGGCAGAAAGATCGATGATTCCTGGCATAACATGAAGTCCATTAACATCGATTTCTCTATCTGCCACAAAGTCCTTAGGAGGGGTTCCCATGGCGGTAATTCTTCCGTTATCGATGAAAATATCATGTCGACCATCGATATCATTGGCAGGATCCACTACCCAACCATTTTGTAGTGCTAGTTTCATTTCTTGCTCTCGTTGCCTCCCATTAGAGTGGCCATGATGGACATTCTTACCGCGATACCATTTGTGACCTGATTCAGAATTAGCGAACGTGATCCGTCGGCCACACTGGAAGAAATCTCCAACCCCCGGTTTATTGGACCAGGGTGAAGCACGATGGCATCATTTTTTGCATAGCTGAGTTTTTCTTCGGTCAATCCGTAACGATTGAAGTATTCCTGCTCGCTGGGAATCAATTGTCCATCCATCCGTTCTCTTTGGATTCTCAACATCATGACAACATCAATATCTTCCAACCCTGCTCTCATATCACCTGTCGTAGTGACGCCCATGGACTCGATTTCAGTGGGGATCAGTGTTCTGGGGCCAATAATTCTTATCTCTGCAACATTCAAAATTTTTAAGGCGTGTATTTGAGATCGAGCAACCCGGGAGTGAAGTATGTCCCCGATAATTGCAACTTTGAGGTTTTCGAATTGACCTTTCACCTGTCGGATTGTGAACATATCCAGCATAGCCTGAGTTGGGTGAGCGTGTCGACCATCACCGGCGTTGATGACTTTGACATGACTAGGTAGGTGGCTTGCGATTAAATGTGGAGCACCACTGGCGGAGTCTCTAACCACAAAAAGATCAGTGTGCATGGCTTCAAGCGTGCGCACAGTGTCCAAAATAGTCTCCCCTTTGCTTGTCGACATTCTCGCTGCACTGAGGTTGATGACATCGGCTGATAGGCGTTTTCCAGCGATCTCGAATGTTGTTCGCGTGCGGGTGCTGGGTTCGAAGAACAAATTGACCAGTGTTTTCCCTCTGAGTAAAGGTACTTTCTTTATCTCTCGTTGACCGAAGTTTATGAAAGACTCTGCCATATCAAGGATATTAATTAACGTTTCTCTTGGTAAGCCGTTAATTGTTAAGAAATGTTTGAGTCTCCCTTCGCTATCGAATTGGATTTGACTATCAGGTGGCAACATTATTGGTCCTCTTCCGATTGAACTATGTCAATTTGTAATCCGCTATCGGTATTTTTTAATTTTGCATATTGGTTATTATCAAGTGTCAGTTGGCAACCGATAACATCAGCCTGGATAGGCAGCTGTTTCCCTCCCCGGTCAATAAGCACGGCTAGTTTGATTGTGGCAGGGCGGCCATACGCGAAAATCTCATTCATCGCCGCACGTATCGTGCGCCCCGAATACAGCACATCGTCAATCAGAACAATGTTCCTGTCATCGATGCTATGCGGTAGGTGAGAACCTCCTACTTCTGGATTAATCCCTACTTCCATGAAATCGTCGCGATAAAACGAAATATCTAACGCTCCCAGCGACCCGTGAGTGTCTATGCCCTCGGGAAGGAGTTGCTGGTGTATTTTTTCTGCAATCCATACACCTCCGGTGTGTATACCGATAAATAGCGGATTGCTCAGGTTTAAACGGGAAATATCATGAGACATTTGTGAAATCAGCGGTAACACATCAATTGGTGCGATCATTAGCTTACCTGTTCTCCAAAATATGTCTGTAGTATCAGTTCAGCAGCTAGACCATCTCGAGACTGTTGACGCTTACGGGTGATTGATTTCCCCACGGATGACTCACGTAGTAGGTCATCCGCGGCTACAGACGAGAGTCTTTCGTCCACAAACGTAATAGGAATGCCAGTATGGGATTGCAGTCTCTCCCCAAACTTTCGAGCCGCCAGTGCGCTCTTGCCTTCTGATCCATCCATGGCCAAGGGTAGCCCAACCACTAGATGATGAGGCTTCCATTCACTAACAAGGTCATTAATCGTATCCCAATTAGGGATGCCGTTTTTTGCCTGTGCGGTTTTTAGGGGTTGCGCAGTTTTGGTGAGCGTATTGCCGACGGCAGTACCTATTCGTTTCAACCCAAAATCGAAACACAAGATTCTTCTATTTGAAGCCATTTTCACTTATTTACAGCCACCTAAATGGTCGGTTTGCTCAGTAGTTTATGCGTGGCCAACTTGACTTGAGAGTTTTCGGTAGTCAATTCCAAGGAGCCCAGCCGCATTGTGCCATTTATCGTCAATGTTTCCCAAAAAAATGATATCCGCATCTGCTGGCGTGGAAAACCAAGCATTATTTTTGATTTCTTCTTCAAGTTGCCCGGGGCCCCATCCTGCGTATCCCAAACCTAAAACGGCTTTTTGTGGGCCCTTTCCTTCGGCCATGGCCGACAATATATCCCGGGATGTGGTGAGACACAGCGAGTCGTTTATCGAGATACTTGAATCCCAATCGCACTTATCTCCATTATGGATAACGAAGCCGATTTCCCGTTGTACAGGACCGCCGTCATAAACGGGTGCGTTCATGTGGGACAGATCTGTAATCGGCAAAGATAACTCGAGAAATATATCACCGAGTGAATGAGTGAGTACTCTATTTACTACGATCCCCATCGCACCATCTTCATTGTGCTGACAGATTAGAATCACCGTTTTTGCAAAATTCGGATCGTCAAGCAGCGGCATGGAAACGAGCAGCTGATTGGAGAGGGAAGGGAAGTCTGATTTTGACTCTGACATGGCTTTTAAGTCTTTGCGTTTTCCTTATGTGATTATCATTTTAGCTTTGAATCTTCATGAGGTTGTGAATGATCCGCGCTTGCCCAAATTCATGAAGGCTTATAGTGTCCGTAAAAATCATTAAATCAACCCTCGCTTCGCTCGGATTGATTTAATACGGTGTCAGATTTGGTCTAAACTTCTACATTTAAATACAGAGCTGGGTCGTGCTGTGCAGATGCTCCGTTGCAAGCGAGTTTCAGTGGCTTTGATGTGGTTTGAAAATGACTCGTTGCCTTCCCGCTAGCCTAATATCACTAAGAAGCTGGTTTTTTAGTAGCTGCTGCCTAGCTGATTTAACAAAGGAAACCCGGTGTTTTGCTATTTCGCTATCCTTCTGTCATCCTTTTCAGCGGCATTCCACATAGTCTGGAATTTCTTTGTTGTTATGACGTATAATCCGCTTTCGATATTGCCTTCCGTGCTTTGTTGTTTTCTTCGAGTGACAGGAGAGCCAAATAGGGAAGTTCTCCTCGAGTGTTAGTCACTAACCTAGCGATGAGCATTTGTGGTTGTTTACAATAGTCTTTGGGAGGGGGCGAATCCTTGCGGACGTGCCGTTTATTGATAAGAAGAAAGCACGTTTCCCAATCTCATCTTTTTAAGGTTAACTAATCAATGAAACTTGTCACAGCGATTATTAAGCCGTTTAAATTGGATGATGTGCGGGACGCATTGTCGAGTATTGGTGTACAGGGAATGACGGTAACCGAAGTGAAGGGATTCGGTAGGCAAAAAGGACACACGGAACTTTATCGTGGCGCCGAATATGTGGTTGATTTCGTTCCCAAGGTAAAACTTGAAGTTGCGATTGAATCTTCGCGTCTGGATGAGGTTTTAGATGCTGTTATTGAGGCGTCTCAGACAGGAAAGTTAGGCGACGGTAAAATTTTTGTTTACGATCTCGATAAGTCGATTCGAATTAGAACCGGTGAACTCGATGAAGATGCATTATAGTTTTGCTTTAGCTTGTTACAAGGCTCTTTAGTTCTTTTCTGAACCCCTTCAATTATTGTTATACTCCTAGCTTGGTCCAGATTTTTTGTAGGCTTAAGACTAGGAATCCTCCTCCGATTTGTCGTTGCTGATTAACTAGCTATTCAATTCCAATCTATTAGGTCTCAAAGTATGCTGTATTTCTTTCTATAAGCAGTGACAGCACCTATGTGTGAGCTTGAATGTTGGTCTGTGGATAAAAAGTTGACTAAATCATTGAGTTTTATCAGAGAATAGACAGGTATATTGAGCTCATGCTCAACTCTTTGCACAGCTGAAAGTGTCTGGTTGTCGGCAATCTCTTGTCTATCGAGGGCAATCACTACTGCAGATGGCGTTGCCCCTGCATTCTGAATAACTTCAAAAGATTCGTTAACCGAAGTCCCGGCAGTAATGACATCATCTAGGATTACAACATTTCCGCTTAATGGTGCCCCTACAAGGTTGCCCCCTTCTCCGTGATCTTTTTCTTCCTTGCGATTAAAAGCATAGCTTATATTTTTTTGATACACCTGACTTAACTGCAATGCGGTGGCACAAGCCAAAGGAATGCCTTTATATGCGGGCCCGTAGAGCATAAAGTCCCCAGGAATGTTTTCGACAATGGACGATGCATAGAATTTGGAGAGTTCGGAGAGTAGATGTCCGTCATCGAATCCTCCAGCATTAAAAAAATAGGGGCTGACCCTTCCTGACTTCAACACATACTCGCCAAATTTGAGAATGCTATTTTCCAAGCAAAGGTTGATGAAATTGTTTCTAGTATCAGACATGAATTTTCTTCAAAGGTTTTTCAAATTTGATTGTGCAACCCTACGTCTGTAACTTCGGTTTAGTTTGAGTCATTATTGTCGTTCCACACGATATATCGCTTGTCGGCAGGTAGTGTACCCTGAGGTCTGTAATTTATTTCTTTAGCGATGTTCGTTTGGCTTCGCTCTCTACGTTCACTCCGCCAAAGCCAATAGCGAAGCTGCAAGATTGTGCAACCCTACGTCTGTAACTTCGGTTTAGTTTGAGTCATTATTGTCGTTCCACACGATATATCGCTTGTCGGCATTGCTCCATTCATCGTCAATCTCAACGAGAATGGCACTGACAAGC
>WLWI01002769.1_pt1 | contig 15133 bp, 10 predicted proteins | sample 6701501 | NCBI WGS metagenome assembly WLWI01 (sample SAMN12718690, study PRJNA515312) | sponge metagenome | isolation source: marine sponge | host: Mycale hentscheli | place: New Zealand: South Island, Marlborough, Capsize Point | collected 2014-11-01
TTGTCCAAACACCTCTCAGAGTGTTATATTATAACCCTCTGTGCAGTGTTCAGGAAACATGGGTGGGGCATAAATTCCTCCCTCTCCTGGGAACGCTCCTTGCAGTGTTACTGGAACACTTCATTTTGCCATATCGATATGGCAAAATATTTCATGAGCATGTTAATGTATTTTCAAGAGGAGAAGTAAAAATAAAGCCTAAGAGTGAAATATCTTGTCATATTACTGTGACCAGTGTAATAATTAGTTTATTCATGTTCACTGTAGTAGTTTGTACTATGTAACTCATGCTGTAAAGTTGGCTGTAAAACTCATTGGGGCTCCCCCACAATCCCAGCTGATATTTTAGAAGCTGCTTCCCAGAGGAAGGTAGCTGTAAAAACTGAAAACAAAACAAAAAAAACAAAAAAAAGATTGTGTGAGTAACTACATCATCTAACAGAGAACAGTTAATTCTCCACCCTACAGCATGGTCAGTTCATGCAACTTGTATCCTAATCTGCATACATACGGTTTGCCACTTAGTTTGCAGGAGAACTATAACATAGCTAAATGTTATATGAGACTCACACATTATGCTGAGAGGTCTGATATTAATACATACATATATACACACGTACATACACACACACATACATACATACACATACATACATACATACATCATACATAAATACATACATACAAAATAGCTACATATTACACACACACTGACAAAAAGATAACCAATATATACCCACAAATTTTGGTTGCTATGGTAGAATTATACTGGTCTACTGAGTAGCTATTTCGCCATTTATATTCCATGCAAGCAATAAATGATGGAATACTTGACAGGTCAAGAGTGAAGACAGCTAGTATTGACAGTCACAGGTTACACAGCTTGTTCAAGATCTGACTTGGAGGCACTAAATTACAAGAACTGTCACAGATAAATTTTTTTTTAGAGGTTATCTCTAAGAAAGTAATTTAACCACACCCTAGCTACCAGCCAAGCTGGCTTTACACTAATAGTGGCCCTAAATAAACTACAACTGGGCCCAAAACTCTTGAATGAAATTGCTTGGGATGCTTGAATTTGGCACACATATAGAACCCACCATACCTGACAATTCTATAGAGAGAGATTTTGGCTTTAAGCATTTTTAACTACAATTAAAAGTGTATAGAATACTGGATAAGGGCATAGTTGTAATTTTTGCACTATAGAATTGTAAAATATTCATTTTTCTATCATCATACCAGTTCAACTCCGACCTTGAAACTGGGGGAGGGGGGGAAGCAATATTAGAATATTAGTAAGTACTCCGCCACACAGTGGCACTTGACATACTGCAAAGTAAAAATGCAGATTTTTATGCATTTTTATCATTCTCTACCATTTGTTAAGGTCACACAAGTTTCCCTTCCTGCTCTCTTTTATCTCAGCTTTTTGTATCCACACCTCCTTTATTTCAGCTCTTTCTTCTCTCCCTTAGTCTACCTCTCCCTTGTGGACTTAGGCTACCGAAACTTTTGCCTTTTTTTTCCGTACTTTCGCCTTCCTTTTACTACTCCGCCTTACCTCCCTTTTTGGCTTCTTTTTCGCCTTCCTTTTTGAAGCCTACGCCGCTCTCCCTCATCGATTCCACCTCGTCTCGCGTAGTCCTCGACCCTTTACCACTGGTAACCGCTAGGCGGGGAAGGAAAAAAACGAAGGGTCATCTGGTGGCTACGCACTCTACGCGAGACTTATTCCACCCGCTTTTCTATGGGCGCCGTTTTTGTGTCAAAACCCGCTCCGGAGGCGACATTTAGCTCAGTAGGCGACATTTAGCTCAGGAGGCGACATTTAGCTTAGGAGGCGACATTTAGCTCAGGAGGCGACATTTAGCTCAGTAGGCGACATTTAGCTCAGGAGGCGACATTAGCTCAGGAGGCGACATTTAGCTCAGGAGGCGATATTTAGCTCAGGAGGCGACATTTAGCTCAGGAGGCGACATTTAGCTCTGGAGGCGACATTTAGCTCAGGAGGCGACATTTAGCTCAGAAGGCTATATTTAGTCCAGGAGGTGATATTTACCTTAGAAGGCGACATTTAGCTCATGAGGGAACATATAGCTATTGCTAATTGTTATATGCCCGATTCACTGCACAGTCCGCCCTCTTTCGGTAAAGGGTCTCTCTTAAGCTTGGTGCGTATTTTCTTTTGCAAATGGCTACTTTACATCACCAGGACGATGAAGAAGAGCCAGGTGATGTAGCACTTTTAATCCCAGTGAAATATTTATTCTTATACTTTTACAGACCTTCTAGAAGGCCCTTATTAGAAGTTTCTATTGAAGAAGTGGAGTACCTGAGATCTCTGCACTTTTCTTGGACAAAGATAGCAGAGATAGTTGGGGTTAGCCGGTCAACTCTGTATCGAAGACTAGATCAAGAAAATATTGCTCAATCAACATCTTATTCCGACATTAGAGACAGGGAGCTCGATGATATCATTGGAAGTATCAAAGTGTGTCACCCTAATGATTGAGAAAAATTGATTATTGGTCACCTTCGACAAATGGGTTATGTAATTCAACGCAGTAGAGTCAGAGCATCTATTCATCGCATGGATCCAATTGGGACTCAAATCCGCAAAAGTATGACAATTAATAGACGTGTTTATAAGGTAAATGGGCCTAACTCACTCTGGCATATAGATGGCAATCATAAATTGATCCATTGGAGATTTGTAATTCATGGTGCTATAGATGGATATTCGAGAACAGTGTTGTACTTGCATTGCAGTACCAATAACTTCATCTACAGTAATGAGCTCTTTTTATAAAGCTGTGAATGATTATGGTCTACCCGATCAAGTAAGATCTGACCTTGGTGGTGAAAACACTGATGTGTGGCTATACATGATAGAGCAAAAACAGTCCGAGTCTGCAGTACTAGTAGGCTCATCAACTCACAATCAGAGAATAGAACGCCTTTGGCGAGATACTTATCGATGTGTTGTGGCTTTGTATGTGGACCTGTTCCAAAAAATGGAAGCTGACAGTCGACTTAACTTGCTCAATGAAATTGATTTGTTCTGTTTACATGTAGTTTTCTTGCCAAGGATTAATCGTGATCTTATCTCATTCATTGAGTGTTGGAGCAATCATTCATTGAGTACTGAGGGCAACTTAACACCTAATCAGCTCTTTATTGAAGGTGCCATAGAAAACAATGTAACTATTTCTAGACCCAGCTTGGATCCTGGCTTTGTGCAGTACACCATTCCATCATCAAATGTTGCTGTAGATGTGCCACGAAGCAGTTTTGTTCCTTGTGACAATATACTTCATGATCTAGAGTTAGTTGACAAGCTTCAAAACTGTAGTGACTTTGGATATTCAATCTACAGAGATGTTTGTAACACAGTAGGTAGCCATTTACTAACTTGTAATCATTGCAGCTAGCTAATTCCTACATAGTTTTGATCATTCTTTATAAAACAGTTAAATAAGTAAGACAACATTTTACCTGTGTACTTTGTTGAGCAATAAATACAACGTTCCATGCATTATTGAAATGTATATAACAGATACACAGTTTTCAACTTGTAAATTACCAGCATATGAGGTTATGAAATCAGGCTTTTCAATTTGTTGGGTTTATGTTGGATATTAGCTATTGATATTTGATAAAAAAAATCAAATTATTTAATTATATTATGTTGTGAGATTAAGAAGAACAGTCAAGCCATTTGTTAACCTACAGATCTAAGTCTTCATCAGTAAATTATTTCTTCAGTAGTAGTATTAATTTCATTACATATAAAAAAACACGTTAAAAATCAGGTAAAGGGTTTGTGGGCCAGACTAAATAAAAAAGATGGCTGAACGTTCAGGCAATGTTAATGCCAAAATGGCTGCTGAAATGAGCGAAGCTATCACATCAGTTTAAAAAAAATATCAAACTGATGCCCCTCCCGAAAGCGACGATGATTTTGTTACGCCTCAAAGAAGAAAAAGAAAGTAAGAAGATTGCTATTATGTTGGGGCGGGTGGGTGGGAGAATAGTATGTGGGTTTTGATGTCCTTTTCCAATTTAGTGGGTAGCACTGAAGTATTTGCAGTTTTGGATTAGTGGAATTTGATAAGGTTGTATTTCTATTAAAGTCAGTCATTTTTTTCGTTTTTTTTTACAAATTATATAAGGTTGTTACTTGAATGAAAGATTTAATTGCTGGACACTGTATTGCTAGACAATGTTTAGGGCAATACCTGGAACGTGAACTGGTATGCTATAATACCACTACCTATATTGATTAGCATTAACCACCTGTTCAGAGCAATGCTGATAGTATCAACCAGGATTATTTGGTGAAATTTTCAACATGCTATTATACATACATTCATGCATGCATACATGCATATACATACATACATACATACATATACATACATACATACATGCATACATACATACTTACTTACATACATACATACAACACATATTACATACAACAAAATAAATATGCATGCTTGCATACATAATATATCGGTTGATGGACAGACAGACCAGGGCCATAGGAAGCTATGTTAAGATAGTACAGCAAAAAACACTCCCACAAATTATTATTATTATATACACCATGCAAGAAGTATGTATTATACCAGTGTATACGTGGTGTATACCATATATATATAACATGTATTATGGTAGCTACTTATACACCAGTGTGTATACTAGTGTGTATCATATTTTTTTGCATGATGATACTATGCTATACAAACACTGTAATTACAGTTTTCTTAATAAATAGTAAGTATATTTGGACAGATTGATATTAAAAAGATTTGAAAAGTGGTTTTCAGGAAAAGCTGATAAATACATTAAATAATTCAAAATTGTATTTTTATCATTCTATGGTTATATCCATAAACAAATTCATGTTAAAATATAGATCATTAGTGCTGTGCTTATCTTTGAGAGCATATCACTAAGTGGTATATCTAACTATCTGAACAAGATTGGGGGACAGTAATAACAACATCTATTACAACCACTGCTACTGGCTGCATCTTTCTAGCTCCAAATTTTTACAGATATAAAAGTAGATCTTTGTTTACCCAATAGAAAACTTTTAATAACCTAATTTTAAAATACATATAGCTAACACGACAGTAGGATAAGTCTCTGGAGGAAATTCTGGGAAGGTTTCCAAGCTTAGTACTTTTCTAGGAATGCTCCAGTCTTGTTACTGTGTGCATGCCCAGTACTAAATAGATTTAGTGTGAGTAGTATGCAACAAAGTATTTAGGAAATGGTTGATAATAAAACCGTATCATTAAAGAAAGGAATTAGGTAAAATAAAAAGCAATAATTATCTGTGCCAAGTTCTGGATTACCTGTATGATTATAATTAAATGAAGTTATTTATCAATCAATGAATATTTCTGGTTTATATTAGTCACAGTGGAACGTCTACTCTGTCTCTGCCTTCAAGCTTTCAAGTGTCCTCTGGGAGACAACGCAACTTGCCATCCAGTTTCTTAAGTAAACGTCAGCTAAAAAATCAAAAGAAAATTAAACTTGACAAGATCACTAAATTCAGCCGAGACATAATTTGTTTACCAATGACATATGGTTCCACAAACAACATTAAAATTCCTAGAGATCGAAATGAGTTATCTCAAAATGGTCTGATTGGCAAAATCATTCTTTCTTCAGATATGGATCAGCAAGAAATATTTGAAGAAATTCGCTCTGTTTTTAGAAAACCTATGGGAGAGTCTGCTACATTTGCCTTTGATGTATTGCAGCCAACAGGTGGAAAACAGCTGACTGTTCCAGCTTTGTCTCCTAACTATGAATGGACAGCTAGTTCTATTGTCCCAAAAAATGCAAAGAGTCCACTTTACATCCTTGCTAAAGAGCCACTGATAAAGGTCAGGAAATGTTAAATGGTTCAGCAATTGTTAATTATAACTTACATTATGTAGGTTGATGAAACGGAAGTTGTTGATTTAACTGACCAAAGTAATTGCAGTACAAGTTCATATTCAGCTGGGCAAGTAGATGAAGAAACCCAAAGTTTTGTATCTAAGCAGTATAAGTAAGTATTTATTTTAACTTTGTGCTGTCATTTTAGTTGATGCTATTAGTACATATTCTAGCATATTATATGACACTGAATGGAGTTCAAGTTCTTCTCCTCCACCATGTTCACCAATTACACCTGTTCAAGAAAGGTAAGTTTGTTTAATTCCTTGTGGTCCCTCTAAACCTACTCATTTGCAACAACATCATATGCTTCTAAATACAAAATTTAATTTTAAAAACAACGTTAATTTTTTGTTCCTACTCCAGCTTAGAGCAATTGAAGTATTACTAACAATTTCAATGTAACTTACAAATTGGCATGCGTAGTCAAGATATTTATTGCTAATTTGTAGCTGAACCTCTGAACTTGCCATATTTGGTTATTTAGCTCTACAGACCCCGAGGGTATCCTAGAAGAATAGCTTCTGTTTAACAATACAATGGCGTCCTTGAGTCTACACCACTATGTTTATGAATATGATAAGGATATTAGTTGCCTTTAAGATCCATGCTTTAATAACAAAAGACAAATGGGAAGAAAATAATTATATTTTACTCCTTTAGTTGTCATAAACCTGCTTGTGAGAGGGCTTTGGGTAACATTAACTTCAGCCATTGTTTATATCAAGATGCTGAGAAATTGTTTTGATTTTTGATGACAATAATACAATGGTTTCCTGGTATCTCGATATTTTTTACTTCATTTATTGCAATGGTTTTGTTATACTATTTAGTTCTGTCTTGCTTCTGGATGTTCTTCGAGATCATCGCATAAAATATTTACCATCTGATGATGAACACAGAGAACGGTTTACAGTAAGAAGATACCACATTTTACAAGACACCCTTCACATGTTTAGGCGAGCAAAGCTTAGTCTAACAAAACATTTAAAAGTTACTTTCGTGGGGGAACCAGCAGTGGATGCTGGCGGACCATTAAGGGAGTTTTTTCATTATATTTTATTGGAAATTGCAGAAAACAACTCCTTATCTTGTGGTTCTGATACAGCTAGATGCCCTCTACATAATTTAGTTGAATTAGAAAGAAAAACATATTAATACGTTGGAGTAATAATTGCCCTAAGTTTGATACACGGAGGGTCAGCTCCTCATTTTTTTTTCAGCTGGTGTAGCAGACTATATTGTTAAAGGCATTGAAGGAGTTAATCCAGATGTTCAGGAGGTTCCAGATGATGTTATAAGGAAGTCCCTTGAAGAGGTTTGTCGTTTCTTTAGCTATTACTTATTTACATTACGTAATTGTTTTTCCTTTTAGTTGCAACATTGTGTGTCTGAGCAATCTTTCAGAAATATACTCTCTCAAGATCGATACGATTTTTGATTTGAAGTTGGTGTTGCTAAACCCGTTGAAGATTTAGTTAGACCAAATTTGTGGTGGTTTATCAGACACATTAAATATACTGAGTGTCATTAAGCAATATCCGAATTTGACCTCTTTTTGTTTTTACTAAAATAAAGTTGACAGATTCTTATTTATATGATCTGTTTGAGCCCAAGCGATCTCAGAGGGAGTAATGCTAGAGGGAAAGAGGAAGCTACAATGATATACTGGATGGATTTACTTCAAGATATCCATGGTAAAATAGCGCTCTATTAAGAATAGTCGAATTTAATTTTTAAGTTTCTTTTTTTGTTTTTCTTTTATATAGAATCCAGCAGTGGAGAAATAGTTGTGAATGAAGCAACCTTCATGCTCAAGCTGGAAAATATATTGTCATTTGCCACAGGAATAACACCCAAGCCACCGCTTGGATTTTCCCCTCCTCCTGCATTGGGGTTCACTGAAGATTCCAAATTTCCAACAGCAAACACATGTATAAACATGTTAAACATTCCCGTAAATCATGATAATTTTAGCGACTTTACTTGGCATATGTGCTATGGCATATGCAACACAGCTGGTTTTAGACTGCTTTAACATTATTGTAGCAGCTACCTGTTGTTTTTTTTTTAACTGTATCCTCTTTCGCTTACTAGCTACAATCAGTCTACTTTTGTTACATTTCTATTCGTGATATTAAACTTGAAATAAAACAATACCATGGTTATAGTTGCTCATTTGGTATATCCAACTATACTAGTAACTAGTGACAGAAGGAAATTCTAAACATTTGTGACCCTCTAAGTGCAGGGAATCTGAAGTGGCCTATCTATACTTTTCCTAAAAACATGAATCCTGAAGCTAGTACTGAGAAAAGTATCTTAAAACTTTCCTGCAGAAATCATGAACTTTTGCAGGAAACATAGCTATATGTAAAGGTGCCTGAAGAGATAGCTACAGGATGGAAAAACTAAAGGTAAAATTGAAGTCTTCATTTTGTGCTAAAACTAAGATTAAAATCATTATTGTATAAAAACTATCAAACTCTAACCAAAACTAAAATAGCTAATTGTTCAATCAAAACAACAATGCTTTAAGTATATTTCTGCACTAATTTTTTTACCCTAAAGTAGCTAGCTAAATCACATGCCTTTTAAGTAGCTACCTAAATAACACCTGGGTGACACATTTCAAATGATGTCATCAAGCTCCCTGTCTAATGTCAGGATAAGATGTTTAAGCAATGTCTTCTTGATTTAATTTATCTTCAGTAAGCATAGACAAATATTGCTGGAATTTCTTTTGGAGATATAGCCAGGCACATTAAAGCCATGAGAAATATAGGCAACTTTTTCTTAGAATTAGCATGTGAACTTATATTAATGAAAGATAGCTAGTTAGCTATAATCATACATAACAGCAGCTGAGGGTTCATGTATTGAATTTAGTGGTTATTGCGGTGATTTTCTAGAGCTTACTCTTGTGATGAGTCTAATTAAGGTCACTAGAAAGCTAAGTTTAGTTATGCAGGAAAATAACATAGGCATAGACAAATCCTCTGGAAAGGGGGCTTAAAAGCCGCCCATAGATTTATTATGCAAGTATTTCTAAACTTGAATTTGATTCAATTATTAAAAATTGCAGGGTTAAGAATGGAAAATTCACGTCCACAGTCAAGAATAAACATCACTATTTTATTATTAATTCACAATACATGGCCAATTACCACATGAATCTGGCCAAGTAATAAATGACAAATATTGGCAAATTTTGGAAGAATTACAGGGCAAGTATAAAAGCATTATAGAAAGAAACTTGGGCAGAACAAAATAGCAACATGTATACGATACAGGTATAAACTGATTAATACATGCTCAGGGGTACAAGGCTGATATATTGAGTCGTATTATTTGTGTACTTATGTATAGAAACATGAAAATTGATTTTTGAACTAGTTTGGGTAAACAATGTTAATAAAATGACTAAAATTAAATGTTTGACGTAGAAAAAAGTACCAGGGTTAATCATCAGGTCCTTATCCAATGGGGGAGGGGTGAATGGGCAAGGCCTTGACTTGACGGGGTGGAGGCAAAAATTACTATATTCCTTGGTGCTGCTATTTGGACCAGAGTGATGCCCAGATTTTGAAGATTACTACTGCAACTGAAATACTCAAAATCCAAGGAGGGGCAAAACTAGGTATATCTTCATAAATCTGAAACTTGAACAATTTCATTGACTTGTTGTCCATTATAGCCATCTAATTTGTATACGTTACTCTTCTTGAAGTTAAATTTATAATTTTTCAGTAATAGCTAAGTATTGATTATTAAAGGCCTGTGTACACCATTAAAGGCCTGTGTACACCAATTGGAGAAGCTGCTGCTTTTTGCTAGTACAATGTTAACACATGCCAACACGCAAACCTTCAATTAATCAAAAAGTGGAAGGGGGATGACCTCCCACTTTTCACAGTGGAGGGGCAACCACCCCTCCTGCCCCCCATCCCCCATTTTCTCCACCACTGGTACTATCTCTGCTTCTTCTTCTTTTTTTTTTTTTATCACCATGAAAAGTGCAGAGACCCAATATACTAAACTTATTCAATAGAAACTTCCAATAAGTGCCTTCTGGAATGTTTGTAAAAGTGATTAAAATGCATGATTATAATTGCTACATCCCCTGGTCTCTTCTCCATTGTCTTCATACTGCTTTTGCAAAATAAAATACGCACCTTGAAAGAATGTTCATTCAGTAAAGGGTTTCTTTCAAGGTGCGTATTTTATTTTGCAAAAGCAGTATGAAGACAATGGAGAAATATTGATTATTAAAGGCCTGTGTACACCATTAAAAGCCTGTGTACACCAATTGGAGAAGCTGCTGCTTTTTGCTAGTACAATGTTAACACATGCCAACACGCAAACCTACAATTAATCAAAAAGTGGAAGGGGGATGACCTCCCACTTTCACAGTGGAGGGGCAACATTGAGCTCAGGAGGCGCCATAAGTGTCCCCTCCTAAGCTATTATGGCGCCTCCTGAGCTCAATGTCGCCTCTTGAGCTCAATGTCGCCTCTTGAGCTCAATGTCGCCTCCTGAGCTCAATGTCGCCTCCTGACCTCAATATAGCCTCCTAAACTAAATGTCTCCTCCTGAGCTAAATAGCGCCTCCTGAGCTAAATGTCGCCTCCTGAGCTAAATGTCGCTTCCTGAGCTAAATGTCGCCTCCTGAGCTAAATGTCGCCTCCAGAGCTAAATGTCGCCTCAGGAGCTAAATAGCGCCTCCTGAGCTAAATGTCGCCTCCTGAGCTAAATGTCGCCTCCTGAGCTAAATGTCGCCTCCTGAGCTAAATGTCGCTTCCTGAGCTAAATGTCGCCTCCTGAGCTAAATGTCGCCTCCATAGAACTAAATGTCGCCTCCGGAGCTAAATGTCGCCTCCTGAGCTATATGTAGCTCCCTGAGCCGCCTTTTAACCTAATTGTCGCCCCAGCTATATGTTAGCTTCTTAAATCTGCCAGAGGTAAATGTAGCCCTCAATTGGTAGCTAGCGTCATAATTTGGGTTTTTGACACAAACCATGCGCCCCATACTTTTCAATTACAATTACGTGTATTATACCAAACTGTTTAACCTGGGGACACTCACAAGGGTATTATTATACAGATATTTGATAAAGAGTCAGGCTGGACCTGCAGTGTGTGACATTTATTAAAAGGAAAGAGGAACTGAAGAGGTTGTAACAACAGCCTTATAGTAAATAAATGAACAACCCTGCCATGTACCAAGGTATTCTGTAAGGTAAGGCAGCTCAGATAGGAAAGCAGTACCCAAGAAACATGCCTGGAGTATCCAGAAGAGTGACTATTTTATTTCTAATTGTAGCTAGATCTGGTAGTGCTTTCATTGTTGCTATGTGTTGTTAAAAAATTTAGAGTAAGAAAAAATACGAATTTCATTCCTAATATAGCATGGACACTCTCCAATAATGCAGAAGAAGTACACTATCACTCAATTGGTTTGGTTCCTCACAAAGTGTATTTTGATGTTAGAAAACCCTTATCTTCATTCAGAAATGCCTGTGTGATTTTCATTTCTGTGGATCATAAATACAGAGAAGCTATAATTGGATGTGAAATAGACAAAATTCAAAGCAAAAATATGACAGTAGTGGATATAGCTATGTCGGATTTTGTGGCAAGATATTTCCCAGTAACTCATGGAGACTGTTTTCTAAAGTTTTATTGCTTCGATGAACTAACCTGATGCCACTGATGACACTACTGCAAGTAAAGCTAATACTTCTCTTCCCACCATCTTCCAACACGTTCACAATCCAGTTTATGCCTCAAGTTTGAATTCTGGCAGTTAGCCTGCACACACAAGCAAAATTAATTATTCTCTTCAAATATTAATTCACTAGCTATAGAATTGGGTTGAATTGTAGTGGTCTTAGCAAGTAGCTTGCTAAGTGCACTGAGACTTACACTCTTTGAATGTCTAAATCCAATCAGAAACTAATTATAAAATAGATAAAGAGGAAGTTTTGCTTGTTTTAAAATTGTTACTTCCTATCAAGAGTATTACAATTATTTGTGCTAAACAGTAAGCTTGAATATTGCAAATATTTAAGCAGAACTATATAAAAACATATGGCAAAATCAAATAAGGTAAATAACCCTCTATTAATGCTGTCTTGCTTAACACAAATGCTTTTTGTGACATCTCTCTATAAAATTTGTGTTTAATGTTCCGAATTAACTGTAACTTCAAAAGCAAACTTGAAGTACATGTATTCAAGATGACCCACCAACACTCTGAGCCACAAATTTTATGGGAGTTTGCTCATATCTGGTACAATGTCTGACAAACTGGATGCATTAACACAATTGAGAAGTGTTCATTAATGAAAATAGTGTAGTGACAGGAGGTGGTGATTAAATTCACTTTATGCGCCATCATCACTCCTACCATCTTCTTCCTATTCGTCATTCTGGCTAGTTTAGCTTCTTTTCTTATGAAGACAGCATTTCCATGTACCATTTTCATTGGTCGAGCTATTTTGATGCCTCATTAAATAGCTAACAGATTGCTTTTTTTTTTGTAAGGAGATTATGTTGTAATAGCTTGGTAGTGCTTAATAGCGCTGAGGGTTCGCACCTTTGGTGCTTCATTGTAGTTGCAGTCAAATCACTTCTTTTAAACAAGAAACCATTAAGTTTGTGTGCATTATATTATTTGGTGCCTGATCCTTAAATTGAGACAACTGCATTTGGTTATATTTAGCAACCGATGAACTAAAATATAAGCACCTAAATAAGAAGCGATTATAGCTTAAATAAAAATGAATGGGGGCGGTGGAGAGGCTGGCCACGATCCTTGGATTTATTTACTTCATATACTACTTGTTTGGGTGCCCCAAACTCACTCAAACAATTTAATGCTGAAGTTTAACCCAGCTTTATGTGCTTGAATATTTAGCAAACCTTAAAATCAACAACAACAACACAAGAGCATATTAGAAAGGACTTTGATTAAGCGCCTGTAAAGTCAAATGAGGGCAACTGCATCCAAGTTGCTAAAGTCAGACATCACACAAAAATAAGATTGTTACTCTCATTTCATTCACGCCGCCTCCATTATCAGATGATCCTGACATTGTTGTACAAGTTGGGAGCATGGCATCAAGTTGTTCAAAGCAAATACCAGACTTAGCCGAGATACATTGTGTGGGGATGTCCAAGGCTATAAAATAGGCTGAAGCTAAAGACCAGCTTCATAGGCAACAACACAGCTTCAAGAACAAGCCACATTTATTAACCACCACTCCTACTATTAGCATAGCAATACAAAAACCAGGCAAACCCATATTAATTGGATTTAACCATCTGTCACTTCTGCCCTGAAGCTGACATCTAATTACCCCAGGCTTGCTGGCTCACCTGGCTGCAGATATGGTGGATAGGCATGGCAGTCGCCACACCGGCCGGCAGGGCTGAGCGGAGATTTTTCCTAGAGTGACCCCTGCCCCCTGAGCAGCCCTATCTAAGAATGAATTACTTTTGGGACTAATCTGACTCTTTAGCTGTCAGCTAGTTTTGCCCATGGTCCAACCATTCCCCTGTTGCCATGGGCAACACCTGCCATCCCCACTTCAGCTACTGCCAAGCCCATCACTTCTGGCCTCACGGCCAAGAAAGAGAACTTATATCCCTCTCCCCCCACCCCCTTCCTAATGCCCTACCCTTGTTTAACTTATTCCTTGGTTCTTATGATTATTGTTGTTTAAAAACATGTGGGTGGGTGGGTGTGGACTGATGCCAATGGGTTACCTGCATCGCTAGTGCACTTATTAAAGTACTAATAGCACGAAAGGCATATTAATGGTGCACTGTTTGTATACAGGTCACCGCAGTTGGAAGCCTCATTACACGTGGCTGATATAGCGCTAGAAGTTTACCGCTTTTCGCTCAATAATATCAACAGTGTTCAATGAACTAATACTTTTGAAATTGAAGACATTGAGCAAATTATTAGCTTTGGTGCAGTTTGTTTTTTAAGGGTGGAGACCCATCGGGCCCACACAATTTCTTGGTGCTTTTTGTATGCCTTTGAAATCTGAAACCCCCCCCCCCCCTCCTTTACCTCGTGGGGCCAGACCCTTTACCAAATGCAAAGCGAGAAAAGGGTCTGGTCAAGTGAAGGGGGGGGTGCACTGTACCGGACCCACGAATTCCTGGGGGAAATGCAGTGTTAATCGTTACACCAAATTACCACAAAACACGAATTAGAATCGTTGTGCTTATTGCTCTGCTCTCACAGTTCACTTCTATCTTGGAGAATGAAGCTGAAAAGAAGTTGGGATTGACCTTGGATGAAGTATTGGAGATTCATAGAGACAGTTACTTGTTGATATGACTTTTTGAAGATGTCAGAACTTTGTCAGAAGATAGCAGAATTGGAATATTCTTCTCTTCTTCGCCTGACTAAAAGATAAGTCACTTCTGCATAAACAGCAACTCATCATAGTTAAACGGAGCCAGTTAAACAGCTAACTGTGAGGAGAGCAGAGCAGTAAGCGCAACGCTTCTAATTCGTGTTTTGTGGTAATTTGGAGTCATGATTAACACCGCATTTTCCCCAGAAATTCGTGGGACCTGTACAGCGCAACACCCCTCACTTGACCAGACTCTTTTCTCACTTTGTGTTTGGTAAAGGGTTTGGCCCTGTGAGACTACCCCCTCCCCCCTCCCCCCAATGCAAACTTCTGGCTATGGGCCTGGGTGGTTATGAAGGTGGTTAGATGTAGTTAATGAGGTTTGTAGAGCTTGGTGTCTATTTTTGCTTCAAATAATGTGACCTAATTGGCGAGCGAGCGAAGCAAGCGAGACACTATCAGGGGTAACTCAATTGAAAATTGGGGATATTTGTTGGCGAGCGAGCGTAGCGAGCGAGACAGTATTAGGGGTGGATAATGCAAAATCGGGTATATGTTATATATGTATGTGGGATGGTACGTATACCCTTTAAACGCGCGCGCGGGCAACTTTTTTCTCCAAAAAACACGGCTTTTTAGGCTTGACCCCAGTTTATTCTGAAACTATAGCATTAAGCAAGCCTTACTTTATACTTAAGCTCCAAAGTGTGAGAAAATTCCTGCGAAAATGCTTGCTTTTCAAGAAACAAAAAGTTGATTCGACCGGTTACTATGGCATTGAAGACCCTTTTCCA
>WLWI01002771.1_pt1 | contig 15127 bp, 13 predicted proteins | sample 6701501 | NCBI WGS metagenome assembly WLWI01 (sample SAMN12718690, study PRJNA515312) | sponge metagenome | isolation source: marine sponge | host: Mycale hentscheli | place: New Zealand: South Island, Marlborough, Capsize Point | collected 2014-11-01
GAGACCCTTTTTGCCGAAGGTATATCTCAACTAAGCAAAGGACATCTCTACGAGTCTTTCCATACCCAATGTTAGCAGCACTTATAAGATAATCTGCAAGACCTTGCTCTTCATCTTTTGTCAAGTATGGCTTTGGACCGGGGTTGACGCCATGTGTCACTCTTCCACTAAGTCTGTCCTTAAGAGTACTACGAGGAACCTGATAGTTATCAGCTGCTTGATTCATTGAAAGCCCATCATTTATAACAGCCTGAATAGCTCCCACCATCTGATCATCTGACCATTTTTTTTCCTTTGTTGTTTCGGTTGACCTGTGTGGACGGGCTTGACATAGACTGAAGTTTTCATCGCCTGAATCCTTTGTATTTCTAATTGGCCATTCTAAAAATAAAAAAAATCAATCAACTTAGACACAAGCATAGTAAGAGGAAATATCTAAACATCACAGTTTCACAGAGAGGGGCAGTCTCTCTTGAATCACTGTCCCCCAGCTAAGTTTACCCTCTCAGAATTTTTTTCATTAATTTGATTAAAATTTACCCCCAATGCTCCCACCTGAAGTTAACCATTTAGTGCTAGGACCACACAATAATCAGTGTAAAGTGAATATTGTTTATGTGTATCAAATATTAGCTACAAACATGAGTGTGGCTGAACACTAAAAGTCTCCCCACTCCAGCCAAAATCCTGGATAAAATCTGACCATCTAAAGTAATACAAAAAGGTGCAAGTCTATTTGCTTTATAAGTCAAGTTAAATCAAAATTTCTGACTTTTACACAAAATAGCCAGCCCATTTACTGTGCCGGGTAAACAGTCTAGTTCAACTAAAATAGATCACCATATCAATAGATATAGCAGTTTTGGAATAGACTTTTATACAAACTTTCAACTAAAAGGTAAAGCTACGACTGATCACTCAACAGCATTTCATAGAGGGAAATATATGTACCCTAGCGAAAGTCCTCCCCCTCCCCCTCAATAGAAAATGTTCCTAACCATACTCTCTCTCAAACTTAACTTGCTGTACTCAGTATTGACGATAAAATATATTCACCGTCCAACCAAACTGGCTCTTCTTACCACTTCACACTACATCAAGTTTTTCTAGTTTGCTTTACTTAATTCAAACGTTAGCCACAAAGTATATACATGTCACTACAATACCCATTTTCGTTCTCGGTTTGCCACCAAAATCGTGGCAAGCATGCAGATAACTAAGTTAACATTTGTTGAAGTCTATGCGCAAGAATTTCACTGTGTGAGCATTCAAATTGAGCTTGCAAATGTCTGCATGTGCAAAATTCAAAGCGAGAGTAACAATGAATTTTTACTTCACCAGTACCACAATATAACAATGTGAACAAAAAATATGTGTATTGAGCTTTTCCATGCATAGCATAACGTTAGGTAAAGGTTATAGCCTGCTTTCCTATCACCCACCCATAGGTAAAAAATCATACTCAAGTCCAGTAACTACAGTTACATCACAACATAACTAGCTAGGTACAACACACAATTCCAGGAGTTTTGCATAGACGCTGACCGCTACAGAACAGCAACCAACTTCCACCAGACTACCAACGTATACTTAGAGGAGTAATAATTAGTATTAATGGCGCCTTTTTGTGGCACGCGCGTGTTTTAGCTAACTCTAGTTAGCTAAAACACGCGCGTGAATGGTGGCCGGGAAGATAGTGCAATATTACGAGGGAGGCGATAATATATGTCGGTCGATATTCGAGGACTTACGCTACCTACATCCTGTGAGCAATACCCGTTGTGGTGAGTAAAGATGTATTTGTTGTCTGCTCTATTCCTACAAAGTCTGCTTCTCCCTGGCTTTAACCAAGCTGTTGGTGACACATTTGACATAGTGACCTCCCTGGAGACTCCATGTCCTAGTGAGTTCTCTGGAGTTCCATGTCTCACTCTCCAACAATATGTCTCCAATCCAAGCATCAGTGGCAATGTAACTCTGCTGTTTGAGACAGGTAACCACACTCTTGGATCTGTTTTCTCTGCCTCTTCCGCCATGAAGTACTCTCTGTCAGGAGATAATGTCAATATAGAATGCGTCTCTTCTATTGCACAACTGAACTTTCAATCAATGCAGGAAGTATACATAAGTGGAATTAACTTCTGGAGATGTCATGGAGGAATTATTTTAGCTAACATTGTAACAGTGACTATCAATAACAGTGCAGTCCAGTATAGTGATGGATACTTAACCGACATGTCTCCTGTCACCTTATTACATGTAGGGAGCTGTTGCATTTTCAATTCAACATTTAGACATAATAGAGGAAGAAGAAATAGGAACGGAGGAGTAATGAGAGCAACAAATTCTACTGTTAATGTTCACAACAGTGTATTTCAAAATAATGCTGTATTTTCGAATGGTGGTGTCATAAATGCTAGAGATATTAGTAATGTGATGTGGCCATATCGTACCAGATACACTAACATTACAATAGAGAACTCTATTTTCACGAACAATAGAGCAAATCGTAGAGATGGAGGAGTCATCTATGTTTATGATTACCAATATTCCCATTATTCATCAGTTATTGGTCTCACTATTCAGAATTGTACTTTTGTTGATAATAATGCTGAGGACAATGGTGGAGTTGTCTACTATTATGGAAATCAGGAGGTATTGATAACAAATAGTACTTTCTCTAATAATAGAGCCAACCAGCAAGGAGGTGCTATATATACTACTTCATATGTTCACTGTCGTGAGTCTACTTTCATGATCAACTCCGCCCTAGATGGTGGTGCAATATTTAGTGGTAAAATATCCACTTTAGAAAATTCAAACTTCATTAACAACACTGCCACTAACTATGGTGGGGGAATCTATGTCACTGGAACTAACAGTTCTCTCACTGTACATCAAAGTTACTTTACCCAGAATAAAGCATCTGCATTAGGAGGTGGAGCTATATATAGTAACAGTCGCTATTCTAATGTCTCCATATCAGAGTCTATATTTAGCTACAATACTGCCTCCTATTGCAGTGTATTAGATGTGGACGAGTTCTATCATTTCAATGTTAGTATAACTGACAGTGTCTTTACTTACAACATGGCTACCGGTCGATTTCTGGGAGGGGGTGTGGCCTGTATAAGAAATGCTTCTATTTCAATCCTCAGAAGTAGTTTCCAACACAACCAAGCTGCTCTTCATGGCGGAGTATTTCACATTGATGAGAGTGATGTGTTAGTAGATGAAAGTGTATTTGTGAATAATTCAGCTTCTGAAGATGGAGGAGTGTTTTATACGTACGTCCATCTCTCTAATTACGATATCAGGAGAAGTGAGTTTAGCTACAACTCAGCTGGAGATGATGGAGGAGTGATGTTCATTGGTCGAGTCAACAGTCGAGTCAACATTAGCGAGTGTGTCTTTAGTTTTAACATTGCATCAGGTCGAGGAGGCGTGGCAGCTTTAATTGGTAGCACGATGTATCTACAACTAAACAACATATTCAACAACACTGCTGAGTATGGAGGTATCATAACCGCTTGTAACAGTGTTGTCATGGTGATGGAAGATGCATTATTCATGAGCCTAGACCCAGTGTATTCATTCTGTACTCTGTACGATGGACACATAGTCCATTACCACATCTCACCTCCTGTGGATCCAGAACTAACACCTTCACCTTCTACTACTCAACAGACCATGTCATCTTCATTTGATATGGTAACAAGTAAAGGTACACTTGACATTAATCAGAATCTTTCTACTAATGTCTTTGAAATATTGCTGTCTTCAACAAAACTGGAAGTATTGGAGAATTCCTACAGCGAAATTCACTCCACTGAAACTCACTCAATTTCCATTGCTCCTCTTTCGAATTCAATGCGAATATCAAGTAGTGATTCAATGTATCTTAGTTTTAAACCAGGGAGTTCATTGACTTCTACCCAACACACTCATTCAACAAATATGGAGTCTTTCAGTGAACACTTCAGCACTAGCACTCTCAAAGCATCTCTTATGACTACCACACACTATAATATGGAAGCGTCAACAACAATGCTGCCAACTCCATCGCTGATTGAAGCGATGCCAACCCAAATATCTCAACATTCTGAGCAATTGTCACTATTTAGTAGCACAGACTACCTGACTTCACTGGAGCCAGAAACTTCGTCTGATTTCTCATTGTCTTCTCTCACTCAGTCTCGTACAAGTATGTTGAATACTTATCTAGACCCAAGTCTTCCTCAGAGTGGCGCAGTGACATCTCTATCTACTACAAAGTCTGCACAATCTTCAGCAACTAGCCAGTTGAACTCTCATTCAGAATCCTACATGGAATCTGCTATGACCATCTTGCCTGGACATAACAGCTATTCCTCCAGAAAAAGCTTAGAATCTGCTTCATCAGAAGCTAAATTCACAGTAGAAAAATCCAAAACTATCACTAACCCCTCACTCGAGTCAACAGCTACAATGGATGTAAGTACTCATACATTAAAGGTGGATCTCGATGGAGCTACTGAAGTACCTGTCAACTCAGACATCCATTTAAAACTCAACGTGATAATGGCCGTATCGATAGGCTTCTTTGGTATAATAATAGTGGTATTATTTGTTGGAGTCATCGCCATCTTAATGAAGATACAAAGTTTGAGTCTGCAAAAGCAATCCAACATAACTTTGACACACAAAGGACAAATGTATGAATTGAAGAGGCTAGAGACTGAACAAGAAATATAAGATAATGCTTCCTACCATTAGCTCTAAAAACAAACAAACATACAAACTTGGTTTTATTTTTGGGTTATTTTTATAGTTGTGCTATTTGAGTTTATAATCGTCATTGTGTGATCACCCTTGATTTTGTTTTAAATTAGATTTGTATATATATATATAGATAATTTTTAATTTTTTGATAAGTTAATTGGTTCAGTCATTCTCTGCTGATATAAAAACAAGCAATCTGTTAGCTATATTTAATGAGGTATCAAAGTAACTCGACAAATGGTACATGAAAACACTGTCTTCATAAGAGAAGAGGCTAAATTAGCCAGAAACACCCACCTGTATACATTTTCAACAGGAGCTGAGCGAACTACACCACTGGCTGCAGAAATTATTTGCTCACGTGATTACAACGTGACGCTAGGGGGCGTTGCCCATAAAAGCTGTTACCTACGCGGAGATGAAAGCTTCCTGTTTTCTCAAAAAGGTCTAAGTCCTGAGTTAGTTCATACCTAAATCAACTGTTAATTGTCAGTGATCTACAAAATCAGAGCGTGACAGACAGACAGACAGACAAACAAACAGACAAACGGACAAACAGACAAACGGACAAACAGACAGACAGTAATTATAACCCTCTCGCGCATGCACGCTGAGGGTTAATTATAATAATTGTAGTTTTTCTCAATTTTAAGAACTGTAAACAGAGCCACTAAGTACATGTATTGTGAGTTAAAGATCAAAGCTCTACACATACTGATGACACCGCAGAACATGTTTAACAGAAACATAAGTTTAGAGATTCCAAGTTAGTCATTCTTTGTGTGTCCACACTGACTGAGCCCTATAATTAACATGCTAATTAACTTTCAAATACACTTTCAAACAAACACTTAATAAATCTCGAGCTTGCAGTTACATCAATGCTTCTCCATGAATGATATACACAGAGTCATAGTACAGTGCTTCCAGCTTAAAGAGTGGATTTTTTTAGCTTTTTGGTTAAGGTTGCTAGCTAATTCTGCTATAATTTCTCAAGTATGTGTAATAGAAAGCTAAAAATTTGTATTATTATACATTAATGTCATATAAACATACAGACAAAACAATTTTGTGGGTTTGTGGTATTTTTGTGGTTATACGTGATGGAACTGGGAGCTACAAGACAGTGAATTTGCAAGTGTTTAAGCTGAAAAAAGAGAAATTATTTTTTCTTATCTCTATAACTTGGTATACTGAGACTTTAATACCTGAAGTTTCATATGAGCCTGATTTTGCGGGCATACGAAATTTGAATCTCGAAATGTTTTAAATTTTAAGAAATAAGTGTTTAAGCAAGGATTTTTGAATTTATTGAGTTATATCTCAAAAAATTTGACACTTGATGTAAAATTGCCTTAAAATTATTATGTACAACTTTGGTAGCTATACCTTGAAAATTAAGTGAGTTGTGGCTGTTTTTAACCAAAACATTTTACGCACGGTAAGGGTCATCAAATGATGACCGTGTTGTGGGCCTTTAGTACACGTAAACGTGACGTCACAAAACAGCGCATGCATATTTGTGTCATGAAGGCACGAGGGCGCCAGTTTACAGCTAATTGTTGCACGGGTATGGCTGATTTAGCTACGGTTGTATCTCAGGCCCTAGGTATCAAGTTTTACGGCGCTACTGCCTATCACGGCCAGCGTTTTAGCTGCCGTTTGGAGCTGCACAACCCGTAGGACTCCAACTGCATCACCCTGATGTTGTCAGATTACCGAATGCTGGGAGCCTTGGGAGTATTAAACTTGTTCAGGGCTGAACAACCGCTGCTACGAACTAACTCCATTATCACCAATTAACACTTAGCATACGCACACACAAGTGTATCATCCGTTGCTTACCACATAATGATATTCATTCGAGTTTCCCAATGCTGGTTGTATCATTGTGCCTTCTATTTAGTTGTTGTTAAAGTATGTGTATCTCAACGTTTGTTATTAACCTTACCAGCCCAGCTTAACCTGTGCTTGCGACTATCGCTCTCAGTCTGACCCAGACCTGCAACGACGGCAGAGTATTCGTCTATCTGGCAGCTGTTAGCGCGCGTTGGTGGTGGCTTTGTCTGGCGGCGAAAGCAAGGGTTCTGGTCCTTCTGGTAAAGGGTCATTTTTGAGCTTGAGGACTTACGCCCCTCAGACATTGGTCCTTCGAGCCGGATCTGACATTGCGCAGAGAAGGTAAGGAGAACCGGTTTCTAGCTCTGGAGTTGACTATCGAAGTATACTAGTACTACTACTAGCATTAGCGAGTTCAGTTAGTCTAGCTAGCTCACTACTTTGCGTTGTTTTGGGAATACACTTCCTCAATATTTGGGAATACTCCTCCTCCATCTTTGGGAATACTCTTTCTCCGTTACATCTTCGAGTACTACTACTCATCATTCTACCGACTACGTCGTTCTCATTTACAAACCTTTTCCACCCCTAGTCAGCATCTCGACATCAGTTTTAGGATGACTGACCTCGCACGTTTAAAGGCTAAACGATCTGCTGCTCGTGGTAGAGTCACCAAGGTCCAGAAGGCATCTGACAAGCTACTCCTCGACGACCCAAGAGAGCTAAACGAGCGGGAATTAACAATCAAACATCAGGCACTCAAAGAGGCTATCCAGGAACATCAGGCCACTCAGGCTTCACTAATGGACGCCATGGCAACTTCTGGGGCTTCTGAGGAAGACATCGAAAAGGAGATCGAAGCTAACATCGCTCTGGAAACCTCCTACGAGGAACAACTGGAGAAGATCTCTAGAGCCTTAGATCAGTGTTCATTGTTCCAAACCTACGAACTACGCCAGCAGCAGATAGACATCTGGATGGGACACTGCTCTGCAGGGTCTGCTGATTTCTCAAGCCAAGGACGCAAACATGTAGAGGAACTAGAGAAACTCCTACGGAGCCTCCAACCTTACAGCAAACATCCAGTGCTCCCACCAATCACCACCAAGATCAAGGAGTGCCTGGAAACTGTTCAACGAAACATCTTCAAAGCTGGCACATCAACAGCCAAGTCAGGCACAACTACCTCGCCCACTGCATCCTCATCTATGGGGCATAGCGTGGCACCTTACAAACTCAAGACACCCACATTCTCGGGCAACGTCCGTGAATTTCAACGGTTCTACGACCGCTTCACAGACATCCTCAAAACACACTCCGACTGTTACACTGTTGGAGACAAGTGTTGTCTTCTTGCAGAAGCAATGGAGGACCCTGCAGCTAAGGAACTGGTGGGCAAATTCTCTCAAGGACCTTCTGGTTATGACACAGCCATGGAGCAACTACGTCTGCGATATGGCCGAGCCTCTGTAATCTACCCGACTTACGTCAAGGAGCTAATACAGAGGGACAACTACGACTACACTCAAGACAGCATGCTAAGGGTGATTGACAGAACACGTCACCTGCTCGATGCTATGAAGAAGATCAAGGGCAACACCCTTTCACAGGTAGCCGTTGCTCTGGTGGTAATGGATTTCAATGAGGAATTAAGTAAGGAGTGGGCCAAACATCTCGGCTCCGATGACAAACTCCAGAACGTAGACGACTTGATGAAGTTCATCACACCACTCTCGTATAATCTGCCAAGCAAGTCAACATCTGCTTCGGCATCAATTGCTTCAAAGAAGTCCACTCATGATTCCTCCGTGCTGCCCCCCCAGTATGTTCAGGCCTGAACAACCGCTTCTACGAACTAACTCCATTATCCCCAATTAACACTTAGCATACGCACACACAAGTGTATCATCTGTTGCTTACCACATAATGATATTTATTCAAGTTTCCCAATGCAGGTTGTATCATTGTGCCTTCTATTTAGTTGTTGTTAAAGTATGTGTATCTCAACGTTTGTTATTAACCTTACCTGCCCAGCTTAACCAGCGCTTGCGACTATCGCTCTCAGTCTGACCCAAACCTGCAACGACGGCAAGAGTAACCGTCTATCTGGCAGCTGTTAGCGCGCGTTGGTGGTGGCTTTGTCTAGCGGCGAAAGCAAGGGTTCTGGTCCTTCTGGTAAAGGGTCATTTTGAGCTTGAGGATTTACGCCCCTCAAACAATAGCTATTGGATGAAGAACTACCTTGACTGAATATGAAATGGCTATCACCTCAGTAGATTGAGCCACAAGTACACTGAGTAATAATATTTTGAAAAGTGTTTGTTACACAGCTTTCCAAAAATCCTCAGAAAGGTAGTTATTTCCATGGTATGAGAATTGTGAGGCTTTCTGAAGAGATAATAATAATAGCCACCTTCAAATAAAGCTAAATTGTGTAAGTATTAATGAAATAGTGGAACATAAGCAATTCAATTATAGGAATGCTATCAGTAGATAGTGCAGTATTACTAAGTTGTAGCTACCAAGATTGTTCTAAACAAATGAGTCTTCACCTTTAGCACAGTATATATAGCTAAGCTACTACTTTCCTTATTTTGACTCACGTTAAAGTTACTGTCTATCCTCAAGGCACCTTCAAACTGTTAGTCAGATTAATGGCACACGATCTTCTCCATAGCGGCAGGCGAAACTAACACTCACGAAATAAACAATAAATATAAATGTGTGCGTTGCGTGTGTGTGTTGTTGTGCGTTGTGTGAGGTCAGGCGGGGGATACATTCACAATTGTAACAAGTCATTATACGACGCCCGTCCCTGTCAGCTCTTGTGGCGCGGCTCTGGCGGTAAACCTAGCTTTGGCAGTGTCTCTTATATGCCCCATCACACCCGTATTCTTATGGGTTGGTCAGATTGAAGTCAGAACTTAGAATGCTGGCATTTATGCTTTCAGTTTCTGAGTATATTATTTGTTCTATATTAATGCCAATAATAAAGTAGAAGATTGATTACAATAGTGAAGAAATTATAAGCTTATTATAATACATTTTACTTATAATTCTGCTCATAACAGTGTGGTCATCACTATGGCACCATAAATGGAAAAAAATATATATTGTAGTACTCTAATGCACCATAACACCATAAGTGGACAATGCTATTGTAGTACTCTGTACTCTACAATATAATCACACAGGCCGCTACATACATTTGTTCTTAGTTTACTTGTCACAGCACTTTATGTGATACGAGGTCAGACCAAAATTTTCTAATGATGAACGTAATTTTGATAAGCACTAGTTGCTCTGATGATATTTTCTATAGTGTCATAGTCAACTTAAATTAAGTAACAATTTTATATTGGCTACTACTTTTGTTGCTTTACACTAGGCAAGTAAGTACTTATAAATTTTTAGCATGTCTACACAACTACATTTCCATAGTAAATGTCACTATTTTACCTATAGATAATAACCATCATAATTATCTTTTAATTTGCTGCTATGGCAAAGTTGCACTTGTACATCAGACTCCAATATTATAGCATGTACTCCTCTAGCGGATATGCCAGGAATTTTTTTCCACTTATTTTTCATAAAAAGTTAGTGTATTTTAGGCTGTACAACCGTAGACCATAATCAGTTGTTGGCAACGTCCCATTATAGTAGTCTTGCCATACTACATCAGCAATAATTCTTTGCGGCACGCGGCAACTACTGGTGAGGTGAGTGTTGCTTGTATTAGTCCAGCAGATAAGAAAAATTATTGTGACAGAATGGACCAAAGCATGAAACTTAGTATGCAGGTTCGGTTTGGCATATATAACGGTATCAGAAGGGGTGCCAAAAAAATTGTTTAATTAAAACAAAATTTTTGATGTGTGAAATTTTGATTAACAGTTAATTTAGTGAAAGAGCTACATATAAATAATGTTTATTATAATGTATTGGGTTTAATACTTTATTGTTAATGATTAGGAGTCACCTGATATTACAGGCAGCTAGACGATTTAATAGAACTAGCTACCCTGATAGCTAGCCAAGTGTAGCAAGTTTCAGAGAATTTATTTCAGTAGAATAAAACCATAATATTTCGGCATGTGGAGCCTTCTAGTGGTTACTGAACTGAATGAGAATGACTGAACAAGGAAGTTTCATGCAGGATTTTTTTCTGGGGGGGGGGGGGGCACACGTTTGATTGACCACACCCAATTTTTCTGAAACCACACCCATTTAATTAAAAATTGTCTCAGGTCTAGATTAGTGACACCAATCTTGGGAGACTAATGTGTATTGCAATTGAAGGACCTCAATTAACTGAAGTGAACTTTCACCAACTATTAGATACAATACAAACAAACAAACTCACAGAATACCATTATAAGAGTAGTAAGGGCGTGACATGTCACCCTATTAATTCACTCCCTTGTATCAGCTCCTTTTATTTTAGTTACAGGGTAGAATTCTTGTACTACGGTTAATATAATTCAAATGATTCACACAAGTCGATGAGTGAAGTCAATCACTAGACTGAACTGCAGTGAGTGTGGGTAAGTCTTTTTATAGCAAGCAATCAACACACTAACATAAGCCATGCAAATTGTTAAACTATTAATTAGCCAGAGTTCAAGAGTTCAGTTTGAATGGGATCGACTGTGGGTTTTCACTGATAATCTGAAGACCTGGGGTTATCTCTGTTGTTGTGTCCAGGTTGTGTGTTGGGGGTTGGGAGCAGCTTTTACAATATCTTTGTGAAATACATAGTGTTTAACAGCTTTTAGTTTATTCCTCATTACCAAGGTTGGTTGATAAATTCCCCTGTTTTTTTTATTGTCATTTAGTTTTGTCGTTGTTTTTTAAAGCACACCTAGCAACTACAATAAAATTTGTGATATAAAGTACATTTAATTTTGTAGTTATGTAAAGTCTGTTGGTTTTGGTAAACTTGAGGATAAACATGAAAGGAGAAATATTTTTCCCGAGTTCTTCATATTGTTGTTTGATGATGTTCTTCAAATATTTCTTCGAAATTATACATTCACTTTTGTCATTTGGAACCTATTAAACAACCTAGCTTAAGCACCTTTCATGGGTATGTAAAGAGAATTCCGCTGATAAAGAAAACATACACTTTGTGACATGACTGATATAATAATATAATGTGCTGAGTACGAATGGCACAGTGACATTTGAATTGTAATACATGCATATAATATAATAATTCATGACAACATTTATTTATTACGCAATAACTGTGATAAGTTTGTTTGAGTAGTACTAGTAAAAGCTCTTTGCATTATGATTTGGTAAAGCTGTTATAGTAATCCATAATATATCTAATTTAAGTTTCATACTAGGGCAGTATGAGTAAAATGCTACATGCAAAACAATTTTTTTTATTAAAAATTCTAAAACAAGCAGGCAGACTGATAAGCACACAAACAGACAGACAGATAAGCACACAAACAGACAGACAGATAAGCACACAAACAGACAGACAGACATGTCAGGAAAACTGATGAACAGACGGATGGACAGACAGACAGACAGACAAACAAACAGACAGAAGGACAAACAGACAGACAGACAAACAGACAGACAAACAGACAGACAGACAGATAATCAGACGGACAGATGGATGGACGGACAGATGGACAGAAGGATGGACAGGCACACAGACAGACAGATGAATGGACAAATGAATGGACAAATATAGAAAGACATAGAGATAGGTTGACAAATGGAGAGACCGAAAAACAGATGGACTAACTGACAGGCCGATATAGAGCTAGTGCTTGTCCTCGTTGAATCTCTTCCCCACAACACACTTGTTAAGTTATATCTATCATATCTTCAAGAAAAGTATACATTGGCCACATTTTCTGTAAAAATATTTTTATAGTACCTACATTTTTATGGTTTGTACAATTTGTATATGCAATTATTCAAACATTCTTGACACAATAGACATCTTTATTTCTTTATTTTTACATATTTACTTAATTTTTATATTCATTTACTCATTTTTCCATTTATTAGTTTTATTTATTTATTTACTTCAGTCACACCTCTATAGAACTACAAGCCACACCCATATTCAGTCTCCAATAGCTCAATCTTTCATCTCTGTAACACTATCCTTGTAAGTTAGCCATCATTATGTCATCATCCATTTCAGTTTTACATCTTCCTGCAGATCTCGTAGTGGTTTCAGTCATCCACCTGCAATCGAGCAATCTCGATCGAAACATTGTGAATCAAATTAAAGCAAGACGTGAGTAGTCCACAACCTCAATATGTATTAGTTAAACTACGTCAAGAATTACTTGTTAAAATTGTATTACTAGGTTTTAAATTAATGGGATATAAATCTGTGTTATCATTCAATTGCATATATTAAACTTACAGCTACTAAATTGTGCAATCGAATAACACGTCACAGTAATTCGAACTCACAATGTTAGTCAACACTACTTAATCAATAGATTGTTCACTACTTGATTATTATCAGCTTACTGGTATAGCTTACTGACAAATGTGTAAACTAACTGCATTTATTGTACTCATGACACTAACATGGTAAACAGTAACTATACTGATAGTTTTATATAATAATGAATCCAAACTTTTAGTATGGCATAATTCTTCAAGCAGTGTTGCAGAATCATATAGCACAGCTCGTAAAGTTTCTGATGATGAACTCTCCAACTTTGTACCAAGTATCCTTTCTATAAGCATTTCACAATAACACTTTTAATGTGTTATTAACTTACATTATTTAGGCAGTTCTTAGTTACAGATTGTTAGGTTGCTGTCAGAGTTAAGAGTATATCGTCATGATGATGAATCAATCTATCTTCATCTTTAGTGAATGAGCCCTTATAGCTGAACATTTGTTTACAACCCCTGAAGTCTCCACGATATTGCATTTTATTTCTTGATAGTAGTGACAAAGTGCATAGTGTAGCCACAAAATGCTGAGTATTTCCATACATGAGGTGGTAATATGGCTTCATTGCAGCATTCTTTACCAAAAGTTGATGCGGCTTACATGGATTTCTTTATAAGCAACTAGAATCCCCAAAATAGTCATATTTTGATTGAATCTGCTTTCTTGAAGTTGCTTTGCTGTAAGCAAATTGCCATCTCTAAAAATGTAAAATATGTCAAATAGTTTACATAACAGTAAGTTAAATGTTTTAATGCAAAAAACAAATTAAGAGTATAATTATAACTGTGACAATCTCTTGGTGAACATGAAGTAGCTAATTTATCAACATTAATTAATATCTCAACAAATGTTTTTAATACACAGTGTGAAATATAGTTACGTTTAAAGTTCATACAAAGAACATGCCGGAAACTGTTCTTTAATTTACTGCATGCCATGCCTCAGATTTCTGCAATGTAATTGTATCTGTGTTAGCAGCTGAGACATGTACTGGATCAAAAAATGTATTGATGATGCCTTACCTCTTAGGTATCTACACTTAACACTATTACCACGACAGTAACATTGACAATTAATGTGGTGTGATGAATACAATTATTAATAAGTGTGAAGATTCGCTTGGAATTATTGTGACAGTCATTATATATACATATATAATATAATATATATAATATAATTCAATCTATAAATTAAAACTTACTTTTGTACTAAACATTTATATGAAAGTGACATAAATTACTAGCTATATGATCACCAGGAAAAGAACTGAAAAACCATAAACTGTTAAATTATAATCCAAAATATTTTTGACTTTGAAAGACCTTCATCAGTAGGGAAAAAACAACAACTGAAAAACTGATCACTGTTAAATACTGAAAAACTGTTTGATTTCAAGAGATTTTCATCAGTTGGATCAAAACTATAAACTGCATTTTCAACAGTTACTATTTAAATGTTAAAAGTAACAGGTATATTTATTAGGTAAATGTTGAAAATAATTGAAATATCCTCCTAATATAATATAAACAGTAGAAAAATGAGTTTGATAAAAAACATGTATTTAACAAAGGCAAATTATAACAATGCATGTATGAACAAAAAACATTGCTGCAAAATAAATTATTTTAATTTGAAACCATCATTCTATTTAGGTTAGTGATTAGGTTCACCTTTAACCATCATCTGCAGTAATCTACGGCTAGCTTTTTAATGAGTTATTTGTTTTATAATTCAACTCAAATAAAACTTAATTGTGTACTAATCATTTAAAGTATTGATAAAAGTAATATACTCAACACTGAATGATAGTAGCTAATATCCACTAAAGACAAAATTGAGTTTGATTCATTGTTCTATAAATTATAGATACATAGATGATGTATAAGATTATGGAACATTTAGCTACACAATAGTTGTTGAATAATCCAAGATACTTTACTGTCAATAGGTATTGATAAAACTGTAAAGTGTAAACTGATATTTCTTGATGTTTACATACTAAGTGTTAAAGATGAAGTTTTTAGTTCTTCAGTTTTTTTTATCCAACTGATAAAATTCTCTCGATATCAAAATATTTTT
>WLWI01002772.1_pt1 | contig 15126 bp, 10 predicted proteins | sample 6701501 | NCBI WGS metagenome assembly WLWI01 (sample SAMN12718690, study PRJNA515312) | sponge metagenome | isolation source: marine sponge | host: Mycale hentscheli | place: New Zealand: South Island, Marlborough, Capsize Point | collected 2014-11-01
TTCAGATGGGGATTATTTCTAAAAAAGATTTATTAGAAATGCCAAGTTTTCAGGACAGTTTGAACTCAATTACTCTCGACCCTGAGGATTTTTTCTCTTTTTTGAAGCATCTTCATTTCATAGCACCATTCAAAGAAAGTAATAAAGATATGGTTTTTATACCTACGGCTTTATCTCATATTTCAGAAGAGGATAACAGTGAAGGAGATAGCAGTTTTTTCATCCAATTCAAATGTAAATATTGTCCTAAAGGCCTCTTCTTTTTTTTTCTAGCTTATTTGATGGAAGGAAGCAAAAATAAAGGATCGAATAGTGTGAACTTAATATTGGTAAACCGGAAAATATATCGAAACAAAGTGTTTTTTAACATTGAGCATCATAATTGTGAGGAAGATGAGATAGCGGTTTCACTAACTAAAGAATCATATATAAAAATTCAGTTTTATACACGAAAACCTTTTGAAAAATGGAAAGACAATAAGAAATATCATGAATTATATTTCAATACTGCAAATCAAGTACGTAAAGAAGTAATGAATTCAATTGGAAAGGCATTAACACAACTCAATTATGATCAAGATAAAATTGGCCCAGTGCCTAGCAGCAGATGCAAAGATTGCAAGATAGTATGCCCCATGAATATATCAGAAGCAATCAAAATATATTGCCCACAAAGAAGACAGTACAAATGTGGTTCAGAAATGGAAGAAAAAGATCGCATTTGGTTCCGCACTGATATTATACAAGGTATTGTAGAATGTTCTTGGTTATTATTTTATTTAAGTAGTAGTGATGTGCTGGATAACAAGTTTTTAAATTGCAAAACACAGAAGACTATTTTTGTATAATATGCGTAAATGATCACGGTATTATGTTATATGCCACAGTTCTTTTAGCTATGCCATAGTTCTTTTAGCTATGAACAATTTTTTTTAAGTTTTAGATGCTGGCTCCTCAAATATATTCTCGGTCACTTCATCCCCATCAAAAGTACATTGAGACTGAGAATTGTAAAATAAACTTTTGTCTAGTTGTAGACAGCGGATACAGAACAAAGTAGCCACATTTCCTTTAGTCTGTATGTTTTAGTGACCCTCGCAGTGATAACTGTTAATGTTGGACATTTATTTGTTCCTGTAAACTAATTTGATATCATTTTCTTACCACTTTGATTGTTTGAAGACAGAAAAATGGAACAAGTAGCTACACTTCCTATAGTATGTATTTTGGAGTGACCCTTGCTATGGTGTTGGACTAACTATATTTTCCCATACATTTACTAGACATCATTTCTTATAAATACCAAAAAATAGGTACTGATTCAGAATTAACTGTGATCATAATTTGCAATTTACAGTTATTCTTACACTAATATATGGGAAAAAGGGGAAAATTATGGTAGTGATTATTTAATATAGTGCAGGTAAAATCGCTTTTGACCACAATATTTATGCTTTCATGACCAGCATCGCCAGAAGAATATGTTAGGCTGAATACATATGAGATATCTGAGCTACTGGCTTCACTACCATAGACTCTCTAGTGCTTAGCGCTGGCGATATCTAATCATGAGCAATTTCTCCAAGTTGTATAGTCTTGACCAAAGTAACAGTTCTCAACATGACATCACACAAATCACACCCAATTCAGGAAATAAGATTTCAGGAAACAAGAAGCAAATAAAAAGGATAAACTGGAGTCCTAAATGTTGAAGAAACTAATGACATCTAAAAAAGTGTTTGCATCCAAGACTTACCATTGATCTTGAATGTTTAATTAATGCCATAATTCTTTAGCATCTTCTGTTTGCATAATCTTTTTGATATTTGGATGAACATTTTGGACCAAGAATGTTTTAAACTAACACACGTGTCAATATTTGGTTAGATGTATAAATTGCTAACAATTATTCTTAATATGTTGTTATTATATGCAGGTAAACTCCCTGTTTACTCTGATGTGGATGAAAAGGGTATAATTAGACAACATTCACCAAAGAAGGCTACTCTGGACATTCAAGCTTATCAAACTTACAGCAAAAATATTGAATTCGTTTTGCTAGCTCGCAGTTGTCATGGATACAATGCAGCCACTACACACATGGAAAGGCCCAACATTGAAGATGAAAATGCTGAAAATGTAGGCACTCTTCTTTATCCTAATGTAGTAGTTGGAACATTCGCTGGAGCTCAAGTGGCACTCATTAAAGCTGACCAAACTGACAATATTAGAGAAGTCATAATGGATGCCAAAACTTATTTTCCACAAGCACAGCACATTGTCTGCATTAGCTTGAGTAGTGATGTTCATCAGAGAGAAATCAACTTAGCAGATGTCCTAATTTCCTCTGGTGTAACTTCAGTTCAAAATTACCATGTCAATGATGATGAGTCCGAAACTTCTATTACTCTGGAAGGAAAATACAATGAGCTAAAAGGGCTACTTCAGCAAATATTCAGTGTAGATACTAAAGTTGAAAGCAACTTCAAAGTAAGCACTATTCGCGTGGCCAGTTACTTTGCATGTAATGTGATTGAAAATATTACAACTTCACAAATACCAAAATCCAGTTCTATTAACATAATGGGATCCAATTTTAATGTACCAGTTCATTGCTGTGTGATTGGATGTGATTCTGATGGTACTGAACTTTTACAGCTGAAAAATGAAGGAGTCATAAGTGATTTTGTTTTAATTATATCAGTTATTGGGTACAATAATGAGACCACTCTAAATGACAAATGGAAATTTACAAGTTCAATGGCTGCTGTTCACTGCATTCAGCAAAAGATAGCATCTTTCATGTGTAAGTTTAATGCACTAATAATAAGGTTAAGTATTTTTTTCAGCTTCCTTGTTCTTGTGTCTTATAGATCATAAAAATTCTGTGGATTGCTATCTGTCATCTCTTGAATCTTCCAAGGACGACATATTGGATGTTATGGTGGCTAAACTCATATTTCTGGGGCCATCATTACAAGGAAAAACGGTTACTCGCCAAAGATTGACAAAGGTTATTAAAAATATATTCAGTAATCTAGACAGAGATGCATCCAATACTGGAGTCTCTGAACAAAGCACGGTTATGGTGAGCAAGAAGGATTATGTTCATGTTACAGCAATGGCTGACAGTGAAGATAATTGGAGCGTTGTAGACAATGACGATGAGTTTTTATTGTGTATGAATATGTCAACCAGTAGAGAAATAAAGAAACCTCAGCTCGCAATGGAAGCAAAACCACTTTTTCCTGCCACTGTACGCAAAGACAGAAGTGAAGAATCACCCGGCAATCTTTCTAATATAAAAGCTGCAGCAGAAACATCTAAAATTTTCAATGTAGAGGAGCCAAATATTCCTCCAAAGAAAACAACTACTTCAATAGTTGCACCAAAGCAACACAGCATTTCTGCAGCTGCAGTGACATGGACTGATCCAATGATTCGTCACCCTCTTGAAACTAGAAAGAACTATAATCTTGAACAAATGCGAATGAAATTAAGGAGTGGTAACTTAATATACATGCAGGACACAGGAGGCCAGCCAGAACTGATGGAATGTCTTCCTGCTCTTACTTATGGGCCTGCTTTGTACTTACTTTTCTGCAATCTCAGCAGTGATCTTGACAAGTGTTACGAAATTGGTTATCGTGGTTCAGATGGGAATATTTTGCCTGGTTTATCAAATGTCACGGTGAGGGAAACCATGCTCATAGCCTTGGCCAGTATTGCTTCTATGAGTTGTTCCTCTTACTCTACAAATGATGTTCTAGAGCAAGACAAGGATAAACGGGCGCGTGTATACATTGTTGGTACTCACAAGGATTTAGTCAGTAATGATGTTATTGACAAATATGAGTACAATTTACAAGAGCAATTGAAAGCTACATATTTCTACCAAGAAGGAATTATAAAATGGTGGCACAAAGAAGACTTTTCTTCTACAAGCGACATCAGTCCAACTGTAAAGGAACGACTTATATATCCGATTGACAACATGCACGGAGATGATGAAGAAATGCAATGTTTGCGAAAATCTATTCTTGATAGATTGCATGCTATTCATGGAAAGAAAAGAATTCCAAGTCAGTGGTTATTGTTCAGCATCCTTTTACGCAAGAATAAAGACAATTTTATTTCTCTACAAAGTTGCTTTGAACTTGGAGACAAATTGAACATGAAGAAAGAAGATGTAAAATCCGCCCTACATTTCCTCCATTATAATTTAGGAATATGTATGCATTTTCATAATGTTCCAGCATTAGAAGACATTGTTATTACTAATACCCAAGCTGTCTTCAAGCGTTTAACTGTTTTAATTGAAGCTGCTCATAAAACATTTAAAGAAGTGGACAAAGCAGCTCAAGAGCATTTTCGAGAGTATGGAAAATTTTCTGTGGCTAAATTTAAGGTTTTAGGGGATGACATATTGCCTCTAGAAAAATTAGTTCTTATTTTGAGCCACCTCAATGTTATAGCTCCAGTACAGCAACGAAGTGGTATCAGTGGAGATGTATATTTCATGCCATGTGTTTTGCTTAATGCCTCTGACAAAGAATTTGAAGATTATCGGTTGAGTTGCAGTCAAAATGACCTACCTTCTTTATTTGTTTATTACACATGTGGCTTTGTGCCTCTGGGAATATTTCCAGCAACTGTAGCAAACTTTTTCCGCCAAATTATTGACAAGGTATGTGTGTAATGAATGGATTTTGAATTTTAATTTTACACAGTTTCTTATTATAGGATTCTAAGGTTAAAAATTTCAAGTCAAATTCCTTGAAAAGAAATTATATTCAATTTTATTATGGTGAAGATCGTGATATTGTCAGTTTAGTTTATATGCCTCAGTTTATTGAAATACAAGTTTTCAGACAGCAGCATAGTCGCTGCCAAAATAAGCTTCACCAGGTTTGTACAAGTGTGAGAAATTTGGTAAAAAATACTCTCAATAGTGTCACTTCACATATGCTTCAATCGCTGTATACACTGGCTTCATCAGAGAAACAATACAAAGATAATTTTGAAGCTTACCAATTTGCTTTTGAATGTTATGAGCATCCTGAATCAAAGCATTTCTGTGTTGTTCAAAATGACGAAGAAGATCCTGTGTACATGGATTGTACTAAGGACAACCATAGTGTTCGAATGCAGCCTATGTATCTTATTTGGTATGGAAAAGTAAGTTATGTTAGTTTTTTTGTTGTATTATATTTTTATACATGGTTATTTACACAGGAGTGTGATGTACAAGAATATTCTTCAAAAACTGTTAAAGGTAAGTTTCATCTTATAACATAAGGGTGCGCTCACACTCTCAACGCGTGCAACGTCCATGGAACAGGCCACAATTGCTTTACTTCTGCTTTTGCCCAAGTGAGCTATTTCATTTCTGTAGGCTTGCAAATACTACTAGGAGAAAGCACGTACGAAAAGCAAAGACATAGCCCCATCAAAGATTAGGACTTCACCTCATTACTGCATGGTAACTGCAAAAGTTAAGTTCAAATGTCACTTTTTTACCCATGTGTGTATACCATAAAATGATGACTTTTTGCTGATTATTACTTACTTTTCCATTTACTCGCCTCAGCATGAGAACTATTGTTGGTTATTTCTGTAAAGTTAAAATATCTCATCATCATACGGTCAACCATACTTGGCCCCAAGCCTTAGCAAAGTATAAGTTAGCCCATTACTGAGCAGTACACAAGAATATATTTAAGAAGTATTCTTTATGCCTCATCCAAAGTATACATGCGCAATGGTAAGAAAGGCACAGCTACATTATGCGGACACCACTATCTGCAAAACGGGGCATGATTTTGTCGTTAATAATGTGTGACTATTCTGTTGGAGTGCGCCACTAACATCGCCAAGCATTTCTATGTGAAAGCGCACCCTTACAGGCTTTAAACTTTAATGTGTTCAACTTGTATAATCTCAGTTTTTCAGTCTCAAAATTGTTACAATATGCACTTTTTCAAATTCATTGTAAAAATGGGTCTCCACATTAGTGTTTTTGACATTAATAAAAAATAGTATGGTCTAGTAACGCTCAGTTTGTTCAGCTGATCATGAGATTCCACATTCATCCACACTTAATAATAATGAAGCTAACTTCCTTTATCAATTAATATTTTAACTTCTGTTATCAGTGTGTGCTTTTCTCGTTCTTGTTTACCAGAACTTTCATATTTCTAATTACACACTTAATTTTGTTACTCATTTTACATCTTACTTTGGAGTCTTCTCTATTCTGATATTGTTGGTCTTCATGTCATGTATACATTTCTTCATTCAATCATATCCCTACTTCTAGTTGGTAATATTGTATGATAAAATTATTACATTGTTTTAGTGTTAAGTGTAAAAAGTCAAGTTAGTTCTCCAAGTTAATTCTCATATACTCTCAGTATGAACTTGTGGACAGGTGCTTATCGCATGAATCAAGATGATGTAGCGGATGTGTGTGTGATGTTCAGAGCATGAATATGATTATAGAAATTTACAGTCACAATAATGTTATATCTTCCTCTCTGTAGAATGTTTGAATGAGAACGAGTTTGAGTCGGCATATGAAATAGGCCTTTTCGTTACTCGACTAGATCGTCTCAGTGGAGGACTGGCTGAGCTTGTGTCATCAGTTGGTGTGCCATAGCATGAAGCATCATCTTCTTCTTCATTATTGTCATAATTCTTGGCGCCGCGGGTCTAAGAAATCACCTGTTTTTCTGATAGATTTGACCATTAGGTGTTTGGAGACAATAGGATTGCAGGTGTGAGTTGATGTGTGTGATGACTGCAGGAGGACTCCAAATTTGACCAACTCTGAAGCATATGTTGTCACCAGGTACAAGTTTCTTCATAGGTTTGGAATGTCCGACATAGTAATATTTTTGCCTGTTTTGTTGCTTTTGAATTTCCCATTTTACTGCTCTGGGTGGGATTGTTTTAGGTTCTAATAGCTTTTCTGATGTTGGTAGTAGTATTTTCGTTCTTCTTCCCATCAGTCTCTGTGCTGGGGATCCTATGATGTCATCTGTCGGAGTGTTGCGAAGTTCCAACAACGCATAGATGATAGTCTTGTTTATCCAAAGTAGTCTTTTACAGTTTGCACTGCTTTTTCAGCTTTCCCATTGGATTGTGTGTAATGTGGGCTGCTGGTTTCATGAGAAAAATTAGTAATACTTGTAAAATTCTTTAAATTTTTGACTGGAGAACTGAGGGCCATTGTCTGAAATGAGGATGTCAGGTATTCCATATCGTGCTAATTGGGCTTTACAAGCATTTTTATGATCTGGTCACTATTGATTTCACGTAAGCAATCTACTTCAATGAAGTTTGAGTAGTAGTCAACCAGAATAAGAAAATGACGTCCACTAAATTCACACAAGTCAGCGCCAACTTTTTGGCAAGGCCGAGAAGGTGCAGGGTGGGATAAGAGAGGCTCTTTAGTGTTGTTTCTCTGGTAGGTGGAACAGATCATGCAGGAAGTCACAATATCTTCAATTTGTGCTCCCATGCCTGGCCAATAACACATCTCTCACACGACGCTTACACTTCTCAATTCCCAGATGAGAACTGTGAATCTGCTTCAACATATCTGGTTGCATAGCTGTTGGTACAATTACTTGACCACCTTTGAATAAAATCCCGCGGTGATAAGTGACTTCATCACGATAGTTCTAGTATACTCTTGCTCCAGGAAGTACTTCTGATTTGCATTGTGGCCATCCATTTTGAACAGTTGTGGTCAAGTCACGTAATGCTGGGTCATTTCTGTTTTTTTTCTTTGAATTCTTGTAATTTTGGTTCAGTGATTGATAAGGTATGCAGAATGTTGATATCATATTCATGAAACTCTAGTTCTGTTGCTTCGACATTCATTGGTGCTCTCAAGAGAGAGTATCAGCAATCAATGGCTCTTTTCGTGGTCTATTGTACAGTGATTGGATATCTTTGTATTGACACCATCATTCTTCGAAGTCTTGCTGTGGCTGCATGCTGAGGCTTGGATAAGATAGTCTCTAGGGGCTTGTGGTATGTCTCAATCTTCACATCAGCTGATCCATAAGTATAATCATGAAATTTCTGACAACCAAAAACAATCGCTAACATCTCCTTTTCAATTTGAGCATAGTTCTGCTGAGATGTTGTGAGAGACTTTAATGCATAAGCAATAGGACTTTTATCTTGAAGAAGAGCAGCACCCATGCCCTTAGAACTCACATCCACTAATCTAGTACAGGGTTTGCTGGAATCAAAATATTGGAGTACTGGTAGGTTAGTGATCATGTTCTTTAATTCATGAAGGCTTTATCTTGTTGTTCCAACCAGTGCCACACGATTGTTGCTACTGTTAAATCCTACTCTTCAGATTCGTCACAGTCTAGTTCCCAGATAGCAGGTCGGAAAATCGTTGCAGGTCTGTGTGAGCACACCCACAATTGCCACATCGGTTCTGGTATTATTTCTGTTGGTTTTGTGGCCTTCCTTGCTGATAACGCTGTTTTCTCACGAGCTTGACCTCTGCTTCAGTTTCTTCCTTGATATCCTCATTTGTTGATGATGATTGGGTTGAAATGGCTTTTATCTGTGTTCGTGTTGCTTCATCAGTACGGCTTATGTCTATGGCACCACCTAGTGTGAGGCTTGATTGTTAGAGTAATCTTGTGGTTTGTCACTGGTTATGCCACACACCAGCCGATCTTTAATCAAACTATCAGTTAGATTCCCATACTCACAAGTGTTGGCTTTGTTGCGTAGGTCTGTGACATATTGATCAATAGTTTCACCGATCTGCTGGTTTCTTGTATTGAATATTGAGGGGGTAGGTTCGATCGCTGCCACCAGGAGATAAAGTGGAGATCGTCGCTTGGTGTTTTGCTGATACGTGCGTGAATGATCGCCCCAGGAAACCTCTAGATAAGCTGACCTCAGGTCTGGCCTTAAGACGACAACCGAGCTTTTTATTCCACACACAAAACCAATGCACAAGGACTCTCACAAAACTCAACTCTGATCCACTGGGGCTGGGCCGTGGTATATATAACCCAGCACCATGTGGAGTGAAACATAAATAAAATGCTGTAGAGTCTGTAGTACATATGTATGTATGTAATGCGATCTGACCATTTATACTAATTAAGATGTTCATAACTCTGTTCTCAATCAAGATAACTCTGTTTTGGCGTGGGTGTTCCCACAAATATGAATAGGTGTCGTTTCCAAATCTGATTTTTTCTAGGATTCCAATACTTCTCAAATTCCTCAATAACCTTATCAAGTTTTTTAGAGTCACCCTCAGCTGAAAATGTTAGGGTGTTGAAACTTCCAGGGCATCTGGTCCAAAGCAGTGTGTAAGAAAATAGCCGTTTTAATGTCATCACTCTGGTCATTCTTTCCTGAGGCAAGCATATATGGGGTTCCAAGTTCAATTAAAATTTAATAAAATTAGTGCTAACTTAAACCCCTAGTACATAGTAGGTTAGTCACTGACTGTCAGTCTTCCTTTTTCATTTAATCATCGTATGATTATTTAATGTATATCCTACATGTGATGCTATTATGCGAATTTTCCGTGGAAAAATGGCTCTTGTTAGAGCTGAAATTTTGGGTATATTCTTGGGAATTAAGCCTTCTGTAGTAAGAGATCTCATTTTCAACAAGAACAATCCTGAAGCAATGATGATAGCAGTGATTAGCCATTGCTTGGAACATGATGAAGATCGATCATGGTGCAAGTTGGCAGATGCAGTGGAGTTATGTGATAACAAGGTGCTTGCAGAGAAGATAAGAAAGGAACATGTGGAAGAAGTCAGTCACAAATTCCCAAACTACATGCGAGTAGAATCTTAAATGAAAAAAGTAATTTTTCACCAGAATAAGTTATTTAGTAGCATTATTAATTTTTATTTTGAACATTTAAAAAAATATATTTTAGAATGAACAAATCAAAATACTCAAATTTTTAAAAAGAATTGTCATAGTACTCATCATCATAGGGTCAACCACACTTGGCACCAAGCCTTGGCAAAGTATAGTCCATTACTGAGCAGTACACAAGAATATATTTAAGAAGTATTCTTTATGCCTCATCCAAAGTATACATGCGCAATGGTAAGAAAGGCACAGCTGCATTTTGTGGACACTACTATCTGCAAAACGGGGCATCATTTTGTCGTTGATGATGCGTGACTATTCAGCTAGAGTGTGCCACTAACATCGCTTAGCATTGCTATGTGAGAGCGCACGCTTAAGTTCTTTAAACTTTAATACGTTTAACTGGTATACAATACGCACCTTTTCTAGTTCCTTGTAAAACGGGTCTCTATGATAATGCTCACATTAGTGTTTTTGATCTAATTAAAAATAGTATGGTCAAGTAAATATCATATGTTCAGGTGATCATGAGATTCCACATTCAGTTTGTTCATCCACACTTAATTATAGTGAAGCTAACTTCCTTTATCAATTTACAATTTAACTCTATTATCAGTTTATGTTTCTCTTGTACTTATTTTGTTCTGTTTACCTGCACATTCATATTTATAATTGCACACTTAACTTTGTTGCTCATTTAACATCTTACCTCTGGGTCTTTCCTATTCTGATATCGCCTTCATGTCATGCAGTACATTAATGGCTTATTTGGCTTGAACAACTACCAACTGATCAATTTTTGTTAGATGTTGAAATTGCAAACAATTATTTTTAAAACTAACACGTGTCAATATTTAGTTCGATGTAGAAATAATATTATTCCTAATATGTTGTTATTATGTGTAGGTAAACTCCCAGTTTACTCTGATGTTGATGAAAAGCGCATAATTAGGCAACATTCACCAAAGAAAGCTACTCTAACTCAAGCATATAAAACTTACAGCAAAAATATTGAATTCATTTTGCTAGCTCGCAGTTGTCATGGATACAATGCAACCACTACACACATGGAAAGGCCCAACATTGAAGATGAAAATGCTGAAAATGTAGGCACTCTTCTCTATCCTAATGTAGTAGTTGGAACATTTGCTGGAGCTCAAGTGGCGCTCATTAAAGCCGACCAAACTGACAATATTAGAGAAGTCATAATGGATGCCAAAACTTATTTTCCACAAGCACAGCACATTGTCTGCATTAGCTTGAGTAGTGATGTTCATCAGAGAGAAATCAACTTAGCAGATGTCCTAATTTCCTCTGGTGTAACTTCAGTTCAAAATTACCATGTCAATGGTGGTGGGTCCGAAACTTCTATTACTCTGGAAGGAAAATACAATAAGCTAACAGGAAAACTCCAGCAAATATTCAGTGTAGATACTAAAGTTGAAAGCAACTTTAAAGTAAGCACAATTCGCGTGGCCAGTTACTTTGCATGTAATGTGATTGAAAATATTACAACTTCACAAATACCAAAATCCAGTTCTATTAACATAATGGGATCCAACTTTACCATACCAGTTCACTGCTGTGTGATTGGATGTGATACCGATGGTACTCAACTTTTACAGCTGCAAAATGATGAAAAAATAGATGATTTTGTTCTTGTTAAATCAGTTATTGGGTACAATAGGGATACTACTCCAAATGACATATGGAAGTTTACAAGTTCAATGGCCGCTATTCACTGCATTCAGCACAAGATAGCATCTTTAATGTGTAAGTTAAATACACTAATAATAAGGTTAGGTATTTTTTTCAGCTTCCTTGTTCTTGTGTTTTATAGATCATAAAAATTCTGTGGATCGCTATCTGTCAGCTCTGAAATCTCCCAAGGACGACATATTGGATGTTATTGTGGCTAAACTCATATTTCTAGGGGCTTCATTACAAGGAAAAACGGTAACTCGCGAAAGATTGACAAAGATTATTAAAAATCTATTCAGTAATCCAGACAGAGATGCATCCAATACTGGAGTCTCTGAGCAAAGCACGGTTATGGCTCGTGTTACAGCATTAGCTGATGGTGAAGATAATTGGAGAGTTATAGACATTGAAGATGAGTTCTTATTGTGTATGAATAGGCCGACAAGTGAAGAAATAAAGAAACCTCAGCTTGCAACAGCGGCAGAGCCACTTGCCACTAAACATAATGATGGAAGTAAAGTGGCACCCAATAATTATTCTTATTTAAATACTACAGGAAAAAAATCAGATAGTTCGAAACTAGAAAGGCCAAACCTTACACAAGAGAACAAGACTACTTTGACAGTGGCACCAAGAAAGCAAATCATTCCTACAGCAGAAATAGAATGGAAGATTCGTGACTCTCTAGAAATCATGCACTATAATCTTGAACAAATAAAAAGAAGGCTAGGAAAAGGTGACTTGTTATACATGCAGGACACAGGAGGCCAGCCTGAGCTGATGGAGTGTCTTCCTGCTCTTACTATTGGGCCTGCTTTGTACTTACTTTTCTGCAATCTCAGCAGTGATCTTGACAAGTGTTACAAAATTGGTTATCGTGGTTCAGATGGGAATACTTTGCCTGATTTATCAAATGTCACTGTGAGGGAAACCATGCTCACAGCCTTGGCCAGTATTGCTTCTATGAGTTGTTCCTCTAGTTCTACAAATACTGTTCAAGAGCAAGACAAGGATAAAGGGGCAGAGCAAGGCAAGGATAAATGGGCGTGTGTATATATTGTTGGTACTCACAAGGATTTAGTCAGTAATGATGATATTGACAAATATGAGTACAATTTACAAGAGCAATTGAAAGCTACATATTTTTACCAAGAAGGAATTATAAAATGGTGGCACAAAGAAGACTTTTCTTTCACCAGCAATGTCAGTCAATCTGTAGAAGAACGACTTATATATCCGATTGATAACATGCACGGAGATGATGAAGAAATATGCTGTTTGCGAAAGTCTATTCTTGATAGATTGCATGTTATTCATGGAAAGAAAAGAATTCCAAGTCAGTGGTTATTGTTCAGCATCATTTTGCGCAAGGAAAAAGAAAATTTTATTTTTCTACACAGTTGCTTTGAACTTGGAGACAAATTAAGTATGAAGAAAGAAGATGTAAAGTCCGCCCTACATTTCCTCCATTATGATTTAGGAATTTGTATGCATTTTCATAATGTTCCAGCATTAGAAGACATTGTTATTACTAATACCCAAGCTGTCTTCAAGCGTTTAACTGTTTTGATTGAAGCTGCTCATAAAAAAAATAAAGAAGTGGACAAAGCAGCTCGAGAGCGTTTTCAAAAGTCTGGAAAATTTTCTGTGGATAAATTTAAGGTTTTAGGGGATGACATATTGCCTCTAGAAATATTGGTTCTTATTTTGAGCCACCTCAATATTATAGCTCCAGTACAGCAACGAAGTGGTATCGGTGGAGATGTATATTTCATGCCATGTGTTTTGCAAAATGCCTCTGACAAAGAATTAGAAGAGTATCGGTCGGATTGCAGTCCAAATGACCTACATTCTTTATTTGTTTATTACATGTGTGGCTTTGTGCCTCTGGGAATGTTTCCAGCAACTGTAGCAATTTTTTTCCGCCAAATTATTGACAAGGTATGTGTGTAATGAATTAGTTTGTGAATTTTAATTTTTATGCAGTTTCTTATTATAGATATCTAAAGTTGATTTCAAGTCAAATACCTTGAAAAGAAATTATATTCAATTTCCTTATGGTAAAGATGATGATACTGTCAGTTTAGTTTATAAGCCTCAGTTTATTGAAATACAAATTTTCAGGCAGCATGAAGTCTGCCAAAATAAGCTTCACCAGGTTTGTACAAGTGTAAGAAATTTGGTGAAGGATACTCTCAACAGTGTCACTTCACATATGCTCCAATCGTTGTTTACACTGGCTTCATCCAAGAAACAATTCCAAGATAATTTTATAGATTACCAATTTGCTTTTGAATGTTATGAGCATCCTGAATCTAAGCATTTCTGTGTTGTTAAAAAAAACGAAGAAGATCCTGTGAACATGAATTGTACTAAATGTTATAAAAGTGTTCCAATGCAGCCTAGGCATCTTATTTGGTATGGAAAAGTAAGTTATGTTAGTTTTTTTTGTTGTATTATATTTTTATACATGCTTATTTACACAGGAGTGTGATGTACAAGAATCTTCTTCAAAAACTGTTAAAGGTAAGTTTCATCTTATAACATAAGGGTACACTCACATTCTTAGCGTTTGAAACTCCTGTGGAACAGGCCACAGTTCCTAGGGGTGTTAAATTTACTTCTGATTTTGCCCAAACGAGCTATTTCATTTCTGTAGGCTAGCAAGTACTACTAGGAGAAAGCACATACGAAAAGTAAAGACTGAATGTCCATCTCTTTTCAAGACATACATAGTCCCATCAAAGTTTAGGACTTCACCTTGTTACTGCATGGTGGCTGCAAAGTTAAGCCTTCATATGTCACTTTTTTCCCACGTGCATATACAATAAAATGATGAGCTTTTGTTGATTTTTACTTTAATTTTCCATTTACTCGCCTCAGCATGAGAACTAGTGTTGGTTATTTCTGTAAAGTTATAACATCTCATTGTCATAGGGTCAACCACACTTGACCCCAAGCCTTGGCAACGTACAAACCATCAGCATTAGTCCATTACTGAGTGGTACACAAGAATAAATTTAGGAAATATTCTTTATACCTCACCCAAAGTATACATGCGCAATGGCAAGAAGAGCAGGAAGCAAGGATTCAAATGATATGAAAATGTTCAGGTAAACATGAAATTTGAAAAGCCTTAGTGCTTTGAAGTTGGGTAAGTATTATCTTGAGATATGGCTTGTCAAAGTTCTACCTCAACCGCAAGTCATGAAGAATAGCAAAGGCAAGCACAGAACACCAATGAAAGTTTATCAACTGACAGAATAGCCTTCTTAGAAGGTGGTCAATAATAGAGCACTCCACCTATCAAATGCCTGCCAAACTTACCTAGTGCCCTCTTCAGCCGTAGTAGCCTCCGCTCTCAGACTACTCCTTGGTAGATCCTTTTCTGGAGGCAAGGCCGTAGGAGCTGGCACGGCCAGCACGGCCATGGCCGTGCCGTTTTTTTCTCTCTAGAAACCACACCCCCTCTTTAAATGAGTACTGGGCATGCCCAGATTGATAAGTTTTAAGCATGCCCGCCTTACCAGATGTTCCTTTAGA
>WLWI01002774.1_pt1 | contig 15117 bp, 8 predicted proteins | sample 6701501 | NCBI WGS metagenome assembly WLWI01 (sample SAMN12718690, study PRJNA515312) | sponge metagenome | isolation source: marine sponge | host: Mycale hentscheli | place: New Zealand: South Island, Marlborough, Capsize Point | collected 2014-11-01
TGAGTTTGTTAGTGTGTGGTGAGTTTGTTAGTGTGTGGTGAGTTTGTTAGTGTGTGGTGAGTTTGTTAGTGTGTGGTGAGTTTGTTAGTGTGTGGTGAGTTTGTTAGTGTGTGATGAGTTTGTTAGTATGTAGTGAGTTTGTTAGTGTGTGGTGAGTTTGTTAATGTGTGGTGAGTTTGTCAGTGTGTGGTGAGTTTGTTAGTGTGTGGTGAGTTTGTTAGTGTGTGATGAGTTTGTTAGTGTGTGATGAGTTTGTTAGTGTGTGATGAGTTTGTTAGTATGTAGTGAGTTTGTTAGTGTGTGGTGAGTTTGTTAAAGGGTCTATTTGAAGACATAGATCTATATACATGTATAGATATCCCAAACTCGTTAGTACACTCGAACCTCTCTTATCCATTCTTCTAAGTTACGGACACTTCTGTCTACCGGACACCTCTGTCTACCGGACACCAGTGACTGACGGCTAATATACTACCAATACAAAAAAATCAATGAATAAAATTGTGCAAATTTTTTCACGTGTTACTTTGAGAATTTGATTGCGGTGTTGAAGAGATGGAACATGGAAATCAAGAGGTAGTTAGTGCATCTACTGCTTGTTCTTCATAGAACTCGTTGACAGGCGGCATCGCAGCTAGCTAGTTCTTCTAGAACTTAATGACTAGAGGGGATGGAAGAAAGGTCGCGGCACTTAAACCTAAGCATAGCATTTTAACTCTAGCAAGAAAGCTTGAGATAATGATAGCGGAAATTAAGAAATAAAAGTTAATGAGGTTACATAATGACTCTGGACAGTTCCTAAGCTACAGTGAATGATATTTGAATGCGTATTTCTGAGTTACGGGCATTTCTTAGTTATGGACACCCCTTGGTCCCACACTGTCCAGATAAGAGAAGTTCGAGTGTATACAGCTTTGCTGAGTTATAGAATAAGAATTGATGGACTATTGATAGTGTGAACGTCCACACATACTGTTACATACTCTCATATCACACACACACCAATTTATGACAAATATCAAACTCTGATTAGAAGAATTGTTGATCTCCTGATCATAATGTTAAACTATGCCAGCACAGCATAAAATTGAGTCTCTTTTACTGAACTCTGACCCCCTATTGGCACTTCACTAGGCAAGTGCACTCTGCTGAGGTTGTAGTGGTCATTTGAGCTGTTTGCATGTGATATAATATAATTATTGCAATGTTTGTCAGGTACCTGGTCATCTTCTGTAAAAGGAACACGACCTCCTTGTTTTGGTTATTCTCTGGCTCTAATTGATGAGCAACAAGCTGTTATGTTTGGAGGATATTCAGGAGGTAAATATTTTTCTGATGTATGCATCCTTCACTTCCCAACAATGGTGAGTTTTTGAAAACTTTTAGGAGCCTTTTACACATTTGTAGTACAATTGATATTTTGAAAATTGATGAAAAAACAGTTCACAGACAAACTTAAGGTCTTTATATTCTACTAGTCTTGCTCCTTTCCTAAATCTTTGTTTCAACTGAATGTTCTTCAAACCCAATTACTTTTTCTTTCAGACCACTTAGGTAAGTGGCTATCTCACTAGCATGGCTTGTGATACTATTGTACATATTATTAGTTTGAAGTGCATATTTATTCTCTCTAATTCTGGTGGTCAACATTCTTCCAGTTTCACCTATCATGTTCTGTCATAAGAACTACATGGAATGGAACACACTACGCCAGTTTATTCTTCTGGGTTTACTTTGGATTTAATTTAGTTAAATATTATTTCAAGTATTTAATACATTTGAAGGTAACTCTTATTTTGAATGCCCTGTTGCAAATTCTGTCAATTTTTTCTGATATTGTATGGATTTATGAAATTGTTAGGTATTTGATAGACTTTGGGTCATCCACTCTCCTTTTTTAAATATCTTTTTTTTTTTTTTTAATTAGCTAATGAAGTTATTTTACATAGGGCATATCAGAAAAAATTAAAAGAATTTGCAATAAGAGACTCAAAATACATTTAGTGGAAACACAATTACTACTTATGGCCAAAGCAAGGAACATACTGCTAAAGAGGAGGGCAGCACATCAGCAGAAAAATGGGCACTCCAATTTAACCGTGGAAACATGTGGACTTTTTATTTCCAGACTTAACAATTGGCTAGCAGCTACCCAACAGGACATTGTTAATGATCCGAGTTGTACCTCAGACACGACTGGTCTCGTAGAGATTAAATGTCCTTTTTCCTTGCGAGACATGTTTTTGAGTGAAGCATGCAAGAAGCCTTCATTCTGTCTCTCCCAAACTGAAGAAAATGAGCTGAGATTGAAGAAGCGGCATGATTACTGGTTTCAGATACAGTGTCAGCTTTATTGTGTTGACAAACAGAGGTGTGACTTTGTTGTAAGAACAAACAAACAACTACACATGGAACAAATTTACAGAGACGCAAACTGAGGAAATTTTACTTCTGTTCTGTGCTTCCAGACCTTGCTTGTCCTAGATTTAGATGTGGTGAAATTAGGGAACCTATCAAGAATTTGGAAAGCACAGACTTATGATTGTTTTAAAATATATTATTGTGATTATTATCATGTATGTATACATAGAGCTTGTGATTATGTTGCTCTAAACCAATGTTATTTGATCTATCTTCATACTCATTTACACCCTCTATTTTATTATTTCATGTCAGCAATAATTTTACTTGTATATTGTAACAATACTAAATTTTATGGTTTCTGTTTTATTACTACAGACTTGGAGACTTGTTACATGTAAATCAAGTAATCAGTGTCCTGAAGGAAGGACTGGTCACATTGCCACATGCCTAGGATATGGTGGACAACACAAGTATCTTCTCATTAGTGGAGGTTGTAAGAGTTTGTCAAGAATACTCCATGACTTGTGGTTGTTGGACCTTCAGTCAGGACTCTGGGAACAGGTCAGAACAACATGTTATGATTTAGTAGCACGTGTGACTAGAAGTGTATAGTACACTATAGGAGTAGTAATACTGAGTATGTATAGTCAGTTTAACAGCAACAGAGTGGGTGTGGCTATTTACTAGTACTAATACATGTATGTATAAAGAATGCAATGTATTTTTTAAAGTAGATGTAAGTCACTGATAGATTTATTGTTAATGAACATTTCCTGGTTATTTGACCTGACATAAGAATTTGCCAGACTAGTTAGTCGGACAAATTATTATTTTCATTATTTCTACTCTCACAACTCATTACTTATTTATTTAACTGCATTTGATTAGTAACATCATATTGGATTATAGATTTTTTTAAATTGTAGAAGTTCCAACTGAACGCTATGGCACTTATGCCAGTGAATGGGTTAAACAGTCATTGTATACACTAAATGAAATGAAACTGAGTGAAATGAGAGAGAGGGGATAGAGTCACACCTAGATTATCTACTGAAATTAACACACAATATATTCTTGAACTCATTCAGATTTTGATGGGTACTCTCCATCCGGTCATAAGAGTGTCTGTCTGCAGATAAGAAACAGTTCTGCTACAAACCAATCCAACACACAAACACATAATAAACTCTCACAAACAAGAAAGAGAATGTAAACGCCGAAGTCAAACCTTAGTTCCATAGATAATTGGGAATGGATTCCTTTAGTGTCACATAACCATATCAATACAAGCTTTCTGCTATGTCCAATGGAAAAGAATCTTACTACACCTTATTTAGCTTTAAAAAAAAATCACAGTGCAGAATTGAATAGTGACGAGTGTAAGGAAAGTATTATGGCCTCTACTTCCAATCCTAAGCAGGGAAGGAAGCGGAGGGTTCTTACCTTGGAAAAGAAACTGGATATTATCAAGGAGTTGAAGGGTGGAAAATCACAACGGTGCGTTTCTGAGCTGCATCAAGTTCCTAAGTCTACGGTAGCAGATATTTGAAAGGAAAGAGAGAAAATAAAAAATTACATTGGCTGTGGTGAGTGTCCATCAGTTCTAAAGAAGAGGTGCATCATAAAAGAATCTCTATTTAGCAAAGTTGACCATGCTTGCTATGAGTGGTTCATGCAGCAGCTATGCAAAGGAGCTCCTGTTTATATAATATAAAATATTTTCATAGATGTGACAATTAGCAATGCATTCATATATTGCAGTACATATTAAACTTAGAAGACTTCTCTCATCCATTTCACACTAGGAACCTAAACACATGACAAACATTGCCATAATTATAATAAGTAACCATTTAAAAGTGATTAAAACATTTTTGTTCTAAGATACGGGCAATTCTGAGTTACGGGCACCCTCTTGTCCCAAGGCGCCCAGATAAGGGACGTTTTACTGTATTATAGCCCACTATACTGACAGACTTCAACTAATGTAAAATATACCCAAACTTACATTATTTCATAGACTGCATATAGAGCAACAATGAGGTGTGTGAGAAGATGAGTGTGTGTGTGTGTGTGTGTGAGATAGGGTTAATGTGTGTGTGAGAGTGTTCATGTGTGTGTGAGTGTTAGTGTGTGTATGAGTGTTAGTGTGCGTGTGTGTGAGAGACAGGGTTAATGTGTGTGTGAGAGTGTTAGTGTGTGTGAGTGTTAGTGTGTGTATGAGTGTTAGTGTGCGTGTGTGAGAGAGAGAGGGTTAGTGTGTGTAAGTGTTAGTGTGTGTGTGAGTGTTAGTGTGCGTGTGTGAGAGAGAGAGGGTTAGTGTGTGTAAGTGTTAGTGTGTGTGTGAGTGTTAGTGTGTGTGTGTGAGAGAGAGAGGGTTAGTGTGTGTGAGTGTTAGTGTGTGTGTGTGTGTGATAGAGAGAGAGAGAGGGTTAGTGTGTGTGTGTGTGTGTGATTGATTTTTCAGCTAATTTTTATTTGTCAAACTAACGGCACAAATCCATGACAACTGTAGCAATGGGCTACTTACTGGACTAAAAACTTATAGATTTGGCCCTGACATGTGGTCACTAAGTTTATGTCAATGTGTGTTAGGGTTTCATACAGAGGGGGGCTGGCCCTGGGATATTCCCCCCACTCCTCCTCCGGAATTTTTGGAAGTTAATATAATATAGTAGATAATTCAGCGAAGCGAGCGGAGCTGACTCTCTAATGAGTCCGCGATATATATATATATTTAGGTCTAGGAATTGTTTTTGTTCTTGCGTGGGCGTACGTGTGCACATTTTCTCCTACGTGCTTGCGCGGGCCGGGTAACCTTCTTAGCAACATTTGGTTTTGTTTACCCGCCGTACGAAGTAGCGATGCCCAGTGAAACAAATTCTGCAAAAGAGAGACAAAACGTAAGAAATGAAAAAGACAGGGCAAGGAGGAGGAGAGCTAAAACGAAACAGAAACAGGTAGCAAGGTAAAGAATCTTTCTTTTTGAAAAGCCATTAAATGTTCCCAATTTATTTATTAGAAAAATAGCCTCTGATTTACCAGACAAATCTCAACTGTCATTAGTAGTCTTTACATAGCCAATAGACATAACATTTCCTGGAAAGTTGCACACCTTGAACTCCCTCCCTCTAATAAACCACGTGCAAGGCTGTGCTCACTAGTTCTTGAACATCAAATAGGGCGTGTACTCCATTCAGCCGATAAAGCCAAAACACCAGTTAGTATTAATATGAGACCATCGTTCACAACAAGTTACATGAGTATATATGACTTTCTCTGCTGCATATTGTCTAACTGCTCAATGCAAATGTGTGACTTGGTCTACCTGATGCTCTCCATGCTAAAACCACACACATAGCCAGCTAGTAATGAATCACTGACTAAACTGTGTTGCTAGATAGCTATCGCTGATGCTAAAGCGTATTCATCTCACTGTTGTTGAATTGGAAGAATATGAATTGGCAAGTGAGCAAAGTGAATAAGACGCTGTCAGGGGTAACTCAATTGAAAATCGGGGATATTTGTTTATATGTTTGGATGTACTGTATGTCATTTTTGTACTACTTTGACCCTAGCGTTTTTGTGTTAGTTTGGTGGTCTAACCTGTCACAAACTTCACTGGAATCCTCTGGTTTATCAATCATTACCCGTATCACCCTAGAAATTGAATTGTTTTCCGCTTTGAATTCCTTAGCGGGTGCAGTTAAAACTTGAAAACTTACGGGAGTACCATTTCTATTCGAGTTAGTGGTGGTGGTAAGTTAATACGCTATTTGTCACAGTTATAAGCCCTACTCAACATTATTTACTTGAAAGACTAACCACGAAGGTAAGTCTTGTGTTGATATGTCCAGTTGTGTGAAAGTATTGTGTGTTACAACTACTACTTAGCTAATGAATATCACAAAGAAAATGTTTAATTAACATTTATTGTTTTTTTCCCTCAATTCAAACGGTTGTGGCGAGTGTTTACTATGGCACTGAAGTCCCTTTATTGTATATATATACGTAATTTAAAACTCGACCTTATTTTTAGTAGCTTGAGTGTAGATGTTAAAATCAATCTTATGAAAATAGTTTAGTTTTAGGCTCGTTTGCCATTTGTGCTCAAGCACACCACTGGTTACAATATGAACTGGAATGTGGTAAGGTTGAGACACCCAACCCACTCTCTGTTTGTAATAAACTTGCTAATCATTTTTAGGATGTGTATGCCCGTACTCGTCACTCACTTCTATTTAGTTTACCCAAGTTGGGTAAATTATTAACTTGCCCCCTTGAATAACTCGTTACTTCTGGCTACACCTGAAAAGTAATGCTCGTGATACACTATGCCAATAGAAAGGATGACAGTCACTGCCATATAACTTGAGAACTAGGCTATTGCCAGACTACGAACCTGAGACTGAGGGTTTTGTGGTTAATACAAGGGGGTGGAGGAATGGACCACTGCAGCATTAAAACCTCAATCCTCCTTTTAGATCATTTTTAGAAAATGTCATATGTTCTATCTAGATAATTTCTTTGGTGTAAGGGAGGTGGAAGTTTTTATGTTACGAGGAAAATTACATGCTACCTGAACATCATCTTCTGAAACACAAAACTCCTTCCCTTCTCCATCCTCTTTTCATTACCTAAAAATAAATAAATAAATAAAATGAAATAAATTAGTATATATGTAAATAAATAATAAATATAAAAATAAATATAATAAGTAAATAAATAACAATAGATAAAATTAATTAATTAATAAAAGAAAGAATTTTAAAAAAAAAATAATTAAATAAATAAATGGTAAAAGAATTAAATAATAAATAAATAATTAAAAATTGATACATAATAAATGAATAATTCAGTCGTTCTCGACTCGGATGCTGGCAGTCTACGCTGTATGCCAATCACCCATCAGGATATAATATACAATAAGTGTAACTTCCAGTTATCTTACTCTGTATTATATCACCACAAAGAGTTCGACCTCAGTTGACCCCTGAATGTCAGCTAAGTTTTAAATTAACATTAAATTAGCTGATAGAATGAGAAAATTTGCTATTTATGTAAAATTATAAAATAATTAACAATATGAAGCACCAAAGGTGCGCACCCCAGCACTATTAAGCACTACCTAGCTATTGCAATATAATCTCCTTCCAAAAGAACAAGCAATCTATCAAAATAGTTCGACCAATGAAAATGGTACATGGAAACGCTGTCTTCATAGGAGAAGAAGCTAAACTAGCTAGAAACACTCACGGATATGCATTTTCACACGAACCTTCACTTCTTTCAACTCCGTTAATTCCCTGAGCATAAATCAAACGAGAAATTATTTGCTCACGTGATTATGACGTGACACTAGGGGGCGTTGCCCATAAAAGCTGGTACTTACCACGGAGCTGAAAGCTTCGCGTTTTCTAAAAAATCAGCCCGGAATTAAAAAAAAGTAGCACAATAAAATGTCTTAAATCTTCGTCCTGAGTAAGTTCATACCTAAATCAAATGTTAATTGTCAGTAATCTCCAAAATCAGAGCGTGACAGACAGACAAACAGACAGACAGACAAACAGACAGACAGACGAACAGACAGGATGACTACTATTACCCTCTCGCGCATGCGTGCTGAGGGCTAATAATAATAACAACGTGTATCTGCCAACCGACTAAAAAAATATAATAAAACAAAGAAATGGTAAATAAAATATTATGAATACTAGAAATAAAATAAATATAACGTAAATCATAAATAAACAAATGAGTTAATAATGAGAAGTAAATAATAAATTAATACATGATAAAAAATAATTGAATAATAAATAAATACAAAATAAAATACAAATTTATAATAATTAAATATTGAAAAATTAAAATAACTATAAATAAATAAATAATGAATACAGATCAAATAATAATATATAAACAAATAATGAACAATGTAATTTATAAATTGATGATTAACAATAAATAAATAATAAAACTAATGATGTGCTTGAGCCCAAATGGTGAGCGAGCCTAATGTTACACTATTGTTGATTTTAACTTCTAACTATCAAGACACTAAAAAATGATCGAGTTTATAAATTACGTATACATGGTTGGAGTTTCAATACCATAGTAAACACTCCCTGCAACTGTTTGAATTGAAAAAAAAATCAAGTCACGTTATTAAATGTTTTCTTTGATAGTAGCTCTAACACACACCTGGAGTCTAGTGGACAATGAATTTTCAAGTAAATACTGTTGTGTAGGGCCTGTAACTATGACAAATAGTGCAATAACTTACCATTGCCACTATCAAATAGAAATGAACTCCGGTAAGTTTTTTAGGTTTAACTGCACTAGTCTCACGTAACCAGACCCTTTACCTACAGCTACTCTGGGAAAGGATCTGGTGGCATTAGTATATAGTACCAGTTCAATATCCTCCAGATCTTAGGGGGAAATTGTGGTTCCGGTCATGTTACCGCAGCCACTCAATCAGCTCTTTTTTGTGGTCCCAAGACTTCCATATACTAGAGGAATGGGGCAGTGGAACTTGCTTCGAATAAAGTGCCAAACACTAGGATTCATGAAAGCACAGGTTACCCGTGCTATTACTCGCTAGTAGCAGGCCAGCTTTTTAATAAGTCATTTGCAATTGTAGCTACACTGTATCGTTCACTCGCTATCTCCGTATTTCAGGATTAGCTTCTGCTGGAACTTCATTTTCAATGTACGGCCCCTCCTAATCTGTTGAAAAGCATTCCGTCTAATACGGGTAGAGCTTCTGTGGTAAAGAATGACATTGTCTTCAACTAGAAACTACTCAAACTGTACAGTTTCCAAGGTTAACATTGCACGCATGCACACTTATCTGTACTATTTCACATAGCTAATGTGGTATTTCACTTAGTTTCCACCTAGGTACCGAGGTATTTCAATTAGTTACGTGCTATTTCACTTTCCCCATGCAATTTCAATTGAACAGCGATTTTTCCCATACATTTTTTAATGGGCAACTTACGCGCCATACTATTAGCCACAAAATAGTATACCCACAGGGAGAGACAAGAACCTTGACCATTCAAAATGCTTAAAATCACACCATTTCATGAAAAATGACAAATTTGCACAAAGTTTGTGTTTTTCACTTTTTTCCAGACAAATGTTAATTCGTTCAGAAAATTGAGTAAATAGATTTTCCGAAGTTAAAATAGAATGTGTTGTGGGATTAATGAACACACAAATTTTGTCATCCTTATATCTTTGTACAGGATATCATTTCCCTACTAGCTTTCTGTTTTTAATCACAAGCATTAGCATTAGTTTTTTGTTTATATGAACACACAAATTTTGTCATCCTTATATCTTTGTACAGGATATCATTTCCCTACTAGCTTTCTGTTTTTAATCACAAGCATTAGCATTAGTTTTTTGTTTATTTTTTTTGTTGTTGTTTATTGTTTTTACTCTAAGCAGAGTTTTAATTTATTCTGTATGCTTATTGCTTTAATTTACACAATGCACAGATAAAGATGAACCATAAGAAAATGTTGAAGAGATGCTACCATTGTGCTGCTTCATTCTCTATTAATTCTGAATGTATGGAAGTAATGATATTTGGAGGAACAAATTCATTTTACTCCTCAGAAGGGAGGTCTGATACTGCAGTCCTTCGATTAGGTAAGTCATTGATATCACTATAACATGTTTCATTCAGTGTTTTATATAAATGACAATTTCTATATACAATTTCTCTTCAACAAAGTATGCACATAATTTCGGTTAGTTATGAGCTAATAAAAAAGCTGTCTGCAAGTGAATATAGATATATTGTGAATTTTATAATTTCTCATCTCTGAAGAAAAGTAGTGCAGTCTTTTAGATCTCTCTACAATACTCATAATCTTTGATATGCTGTATTCAATGTTTAAAAAGAAAACTAAATCTAGCTCTGTGAGTTCTATAAGTAAATAAGTTTTCACCTGGTTTCATTTTAGTCCATATATTATATCTCTAGACTAATTCACTCACCATTTGTATTGGAGCACACCACCAGTACAGTCACATACAAACACACACTAACCAGAGCTAGATAGCACAATTATTTTTAAAAAAAAATAAATAAATAAAAAGCTAAACTATTTATGGACAGTATCTGAACTTCTAACCTCTTACTTAAATGCCCCATATAGGATGTATTTGAAGTATTATAAAATTTTACACGTTCACAGAATTCCAAAATCATGGATTGCAAAGAATATGGTGCTTAATTGACATAGCAGACCACACCCAACTAAGTTCAGCAAGTAGAGTTGAGCAGAAGAGAAGGTTAATGGAGTCCAGCTCACAAGGAAGAAATGATAAAGATGAAGTTAGACTATTACAACAGCAGTTGAGAGAATGTCAACTCAGAGCTGAGCAAGTTGAGATTCTACAAAGGCAAGTAGAGCAGTCAAACAGAAGAGCTGAAGAAGTTGACAGAAGAGTTGAAGAAGCTGACAGAAGAGCTGAAGAAGTAGGCAGAAGAGCCGAAGAAGTTGACAGAAGAGCCGAAGAAGTTGACAGAAGAGCTGAAGAATCTGACAGAAGAGCCGAAGAAGCTAACAGAAGAGCCGAAGAAGCTGACAGAAGGGCTGATGAGTTGAGACAGAGGACACAGCATTTAGAGAGATCTTTAGCTGAAATGAGGCAGACATTGCGAGAGAGTGAGGAGCGCTTGCTGGCCTGTGATGCACAGTGGGTAGTGAGGAGGGAGGAGATTGAGCTGATTGGACCTGAACTAGGAAGAGGAGCCTGGGCTACTGTCACTGTGGCCAAGTTCAGAGGAGCACAAGTAGCTGTTAAGAGAATACACAATCAAATCATTTCTCCACACAATGCTCAGTTATTTAGAAGAGAAATGACCATGGCATCCAGACTGCGTCATCCCAACCTAGTTCAGTTTATCGGAGCTACAGTGGAAGGAGAGATGATGATAGTCATGGAGTTCATGACCACTAGCTTGAGAAGACAGCTGCAAAGAGATGAATATTTCTCTCCTAGTGTTGCTAAGTCTGTTAGCCTAGATGTAGCAAAGGCTCTCAGTTATCTTCACCAGATGCAACCGAATCCTTTAGTCCATCGTGACATCAGCAGTGCCAATGTTCTTCTGGAAGAATTGGCACGCCCTAACATGTGGAAGGCCAAATTAACAGACTACGGTACAGTCAATCTAGTCCGACAGCTCAACACTGAGAATCCAGGTAGTCCAGCATACGCAGCTCCAGAGGCTAACATGCCACGCCTTCAGTCTCCCAAGATGGACATCTACAGTTTTGGAGCATTAGTGTTGGAGATGTTAACTGGTCGACTGCCGGCACCTGATGACAGGGCAGGATTACTCTGTCGTGTGTACAATGATCAGCTACTAGATCTGATCAGAAGATGTCTGAGTGAGAATACTGCAGACAGACCAACTGCCAGTCATATTGTGGCTATGCTGAATTAACTATTCTATTAATTCAAACTCGGCAATTTATTATTAACATTAGATATGCATTTTTTCATCATATTAATTTTTGTTGATGAAGTAATAACTTTTAACATTTTTTATATTATTTGCATGTAAACTCATGTTTATGTCTTTGTGTTGTTTCTATGCTAAATTCTAGTTCTTGTAATAGTTTTGACTTAATTTATCTGTTTTTACACATTTAGTGTTACAGAGAAGTAATGGTTGGATAGACTGCAGCACATACAGTAATAGTTTCATCTCCGTACATATGTACGGAGCCACTGCCTCTCAGCGCGCATGCGCATGAGCGGTTACAGTTGTCTGTCACTCATTCATTCTGTCTGTCTGTCAATAGCGTTTCTCGTACTTCACATTGATTTAAGCAGCTATAGCGATATCAAACTGCAGCACTACTTTCAAAAATGTTTGTTTAGGCTTAGTTTTTCAGAAAAAGCGAGTTGAACTTGGGGCCAATGCTTTTCTCTATGGGTCGCATACTTTTCTTTATGGGTGACGTCCTTTACCATACAATTTGCACTTGAATGGTAAATACTTAGCAGGCAGTACCTTTGGCGTAGCGTAGATGGTAGGAGGAGCCAGGCGGTTGGAAAGAGGTCTGCTGCATAAGATTGTAGCAGTATGTTATACCTTTGTAATGTATAGCAATATTAAACTAATATATTCTAATCTGGAGATGTTCTATAAAAAGTTCGTGTTGCATATATTTATTATATATATATATATGCAAGAATTTGGTGCAGTATAATAGCACATTATAGTAATGAATGTTTTTGGTGAGGCAAGACCTATCCAGTGTTAGCATAGACTTCATCAGTGGAAAGGACAGTGTTGGTTTTTTGACACTGACCTGCTGGTGAGTGTATAGTTTAAATTAATTTATTGGTTGTGGTTTTGTGGGTGCAGTTAATTGAAAATGGCTAAATTTTCTGATTTAAGGGTAGGTGAGGTTAACATTCTGAAACTGGTTTTAGGAAATCTTGAGGGAGGTACTGATGTTGAAGTGGAGGGTTGTGCACAGATAGTGCTGAGGGTTCGCACCACTGCAGTGGTGGTGCTCTAGTTTAACTAGTTAATTGTGTACTTCAACACAAATAGCAAGCAAGTTAGCGTAAATTATTCATTGTTCATGGTTTTATTTGCATTTCAAAATAAGCATAAAATTTGAGTAAGCTAATTAATAGTTATTTTGGTATCTAACATAAAATTCTAATATTTTTCACTTACTTTTTTGAATCTCCAAGTAATCCTTAGGATTATTTGGAGTTATGTGTATTTACCTTAACAGCTGAGCACTTGTAATATTTGTGAGATAATAGATACATTGCATTTGTCAAAAGCAAGTGTTCATTTCTTCTTTTGTTCTAATTTCATTAGTCCATCACATGGACTACTCACATATGTCAATATTATACATATATATGAGAGGTTGGGATGATTTAGAAGTCCGAAGGCTTGGCTAATTTTCCTGTTCTCAAGTGAGTATATAGTTTTACTGTCACCAGTAGATTTCTTGGAAGGCTGCACAGGGCAAAAACTTTAATTTCCTGTAGAAACATATTTAGGACATTTCATACTTACACCACCTTTCCTAGCTAGGTACCAAGGATATCCAGTGACTGATAGCAATCAAGACCAAAAATTGTCAGAGTTCTCTTAGACAGGTCGGTATTATCAAAATTCACAACACTGGAGGCATTTGTGGGGAAAAGTTATCAGACAGAATTTTCTAGACCTATTTGACCTGCTGAATCCAAATATGCTGTCTGCCAAGCTTGTAAATTATTAATAAAAATGATACTGAGGTGTTTATAATGAAGCAGTTATGTTTCTGCCATATAAAAAGCAATGTTGTTATGAGATACATAATCGAGTGTATCTATTCTCATGTATTTGGCACCAAATGAAGCATTTGCCACATGCAAAAAGTAGAGAATACTGATGTGTATTGGGAAACTAGAATAATTGAGTTATACTCACATGTGTATTTCAATTATCATGTGTATTACAAAGTTATAGCATTGTTATACTTGAGTGTTGATACTTCTAGTATACACATAACACACTCGTGTATATATCAGTAGTATAACACTATGTCTTAAAAATTGACTCACAAATCATCAAATTTTAGTGGGTCTATCTTTATTCTTTATTCATTCATTCATTCGTCTTATTTATGTAGCTATTCATTTAATTATTTATTTATTTATTTATTTATTCATTCTATTTATGTATTTATTTTATTATATTTTATTTATTTATTCATTTAATTGTTTTATCTATTCATTTAAATATTTATTTATTTATTTTTTCAGTTGCTTTCTTTGCTCATGTATTTTAACTTATTTTTATTTATTTATTCAATAAATAAATACTAAGGATTAGGTGGTGATTGTTCCCAGGACTGAGGCATGTTCCCTCGCTGCACAGCCACTGAGAGATGCTGGAAAAGATAGTCTGTAGCCCATGGGTCTCACGTCTCCACCACTATGTGGTGTCCCACGTCTTTCAAGTGAAGCTGTAAACTTTTGACTCACAGCCCCCATGGTCTCAATTATTTATTCAATTATTAATTAGTTATTTATCTTTCATAAAATTATTTATTTCATTTATTCATTCTTCATTTCTTATTTAATTAATTTATATTTTAACAAATAGCTAAATAAAATATACAAATAAACTAATCATAAAATATAATAATAGTAGTAGTAGTAATAATAATAATAATAATAATAATAATAATAATAAATATAAATAAATAAATTAATTGATTGTATTTCATTCCAACAACCTTTTCAGCACTGAAATAGGTAAGTTGAAAGACACTTTACCTAACACAGGTTAAGTGTTTGGCACGGCATCGTCACGAACAATAACGGCTTTTACAACCATAGCCTTTTAGTCAGTGTTTTCCTTTACCAAACGCAAACGAGCGTACTGTAAAGAGTCTGGCCTGGCTACACAACCAAAAATAATTGGTCATATACCAGCACTGGAGCCCACCAGCCTTGAAACAGCATTGGAAAAAAATTACTGTTACATTACTGACTGCGGCTTTCATCCTGAATTTATACTGTAAAAACATGGTATCATTACAGTAAAATCAGCATTGAATCAGCAAGTATGGTTGGGGACCTTACAGTACTGGGAAGGCATTGTTGTAAGCTTACAGTATTGATGCACAGGTGTACACAAAATTTTAAAATGGAGAATAGGCAGAATCCAAGTAAGTGTTTCTTTACACTACAGTGTTGGCATTG
>WLWI01002777.1_pt1 | contig 15110 bp, 7 predicted proteins | sample 6701501 | NCBI WGS metagenome assembly WLWI01 (sample SAMN12718690, study PRJNA515312) | sponge metagenome | isolation source: marine sponge | host: Mycale hentscheli | place: New Zealand: South Island, Marlborough, Capsize Point | collected 2014-11-01
TACTTGAGTCTGAAAACTTTTTGTCTTTTTTTATTATTTATGTTGTTTCCTTTCAATATCCTAATTTTTTTATTACTGTTCTTTCATTTTTCTTACTTATGTTCTGAACTGTTGTGATAATAGAATTAGTGTTGCAATTTGTACTTTCAATTTGTCCCTACCCCTGTGAATTGTACATCAAAACTACGTATTTTATTGCACTAATTTGGACGTCAAGCGGGAAGTTAGAATACAGTTCTGGACTGAATTGCCTGTATTAATTTAGACTATTTTGAAACACGTCAGACCATTTTAAAGCATGCCAGACCATTTTAAAACAGGACAGACTATTTTTAAAACATGCCAGACTATTTTAAAACATGCCAGACCATTTTAAAACATGCCAGACCATTTTAAAACATGCCAGACCATTTTAAACATGCCAGACCATTTTCAAGCAGGCCAGACCATTTTAAACGGGCCAGACTATTTTAGAACAGGCAGATCAAACTGTTCAGACCATTTCAAAGGGCGTCAGACCATTTTACAAAGTGTCAGATGAAACTAGTCGGATCATTTTATAAGGGGCCAGATAGTAAGCCCAGCAAATAACTGCTAAATGTAATAGGGAAGTTGCCATAGCACATAACTCTTGAGTGTTTGTAAATAACTTTATCTGAATGGAACTATTTATGAAGAATAATTATAAGAATGAAAGAAAGAAGATGGTTCTTAAAATATTATTAACACTGCATTAGACCCAGGCTAATCCAAATCTTGCTAATCCACACAGTTTGGGCATTTGACCGTGGGCGCATAAATGTGTCACTTATCCATTCCTAGAAGAATGCAGCTGAAAAGACCTTACAATAAACTTCAATTAAATGAAAAGAAGCTCTCATTCTCACGGATAACATGCAGGGATACAGAGTAGTCATGCCATTGCTGCAGATAATTATGGAAGGGCTACAATATGATAGCATAAACAAAAGGTGAGCAGGATGGGTTGCAGGTATTCGGTGAGAACCTGTATAGATGTAGATGGCTATGTGCTCATAGGTAAGTACACTTATTACAATGTAAGAAGTACACAAATATGCAATGAGTTATTTCAAACCAAGCATTTCACAAATATCTCCTTTCTCCTTTTCCAGCTAGCCCTGTGCACAGTAGATTCAGTACAGACAGGTCAAACATGGAGAAATATTATGTCTGTGGAATTTTGAAAGGAGGGCTTTCACGAACAACTGGGCATTATGATCTAATGCTCATTATCACATTCTGTTATTAACAAATTCAAACTAGATTTTAAATTGCATAGGACATGTTCAGGCCATTTTTAAAACTTATGTACAAAATTGAAGAGAAAAGGAAAAAATACACTTTCTCAAGACCCTTCAATAAAAAAGAGTGCATTTTGTCACTGGCATAATCTTCTAAAGCATGGAATCACATCAAGGCAGTTTTCAAGGGAGGTGAAGGGGTATTTGTCCCCCCTCCCCCTAGGAGAGTTAGCCCCCTTTAGAAATCCCTCTGTATTAACATGACTATGCAACAACAAAAATTGACTTACTTTTGCATGTTCACAACTACTGTAAAAGTCTTTTATACAGCATCTGTATTTCACTCTCACTGCCCATCCCAAAATCTAAGAAAGTTGTTTATTCCTTTCCTAGATTTGTTTTCTGTACATTCAGATCCATGTTGGGTTGTACAGTTCAAGTGTAGAAGTCTTACTTGTGGTGTCTCTGTATGTACTAGCAAATCTGATGAAATATGTCTTGGGTGGTTGAGAAGTATAAAGACTGTTCTAGTATCTTTAATTATAAATAATTATAACTAGCAAATATCCCTCCACACCGTGGCACTTGGAGGAATGCAGTAGCATAAGGTATTGTTATCCATATATTATTCTCTACCACTTTGTTTAATTACATCAGTTTTCCTCCTTCTTCTTAAGCATTCTTAGCTTTCTTATTTATATCTCAGCTCTTCTTCTTTACTCGTGAATTCTTTTCTCCTCCTTCTATCTCCCATGATTCTCCAGTAATCTGTCTATCCTTTTAACTAACAATGCTTTACCAATCCTCCTCATCTAATGAATTATTCATGAACACACACTGTAGGTTGTTATCGCTGACATACAAGCGTATTATTATATAGTAGTTATTATTAGTAGTTGTAGTAGTTGTAGTAGATGTTTCTGTAAAGTGCCATGTAGCATCCATGAATTAAAACAATTTTTTTTTCAAAACCATTGCTAACATTCAAGCTTAATTTTCTATTTTAAGTTTACAATTCTTTTGAGCAGAAAATAATACCTTTAATGCACAATTTTTGTTATTGTTGTAGATATTTTTTTGTTTGGTTTTACACACTCATCATTGTTTTTCTATCATCATCCACCTAGATTTTCTAATGTGCAGCATTTTAGAGCTCAGAATAATAGTAGCACAGCAGGGTATTCAATAAGTCCGGATCTCATTGAACAGAGTCCGTTAGCACATATGAGTGTGTCTGATTTTTAAAAAAGTCATTTAAAAGCTTTACAAAAAAAATTACGTACATACTTGTAACCTTGAGCAAAATTTTGTACAAGTGGAGAACCAAACTTATTAAATTAAGTATGACCAGAAAATCGCTTTAACATTATTATTTTGAATAGGAGTTGCCTAGCAAACTTTGTTCTAGAATTTGAATTTATTAAGTAAACAAATACAAATTCATGGAGATCAGCTCTGAAATTTACAGAGGGATTTTCTTTTTAAAGATTCATTTAGCTTTTCAAAATATTATTTCTTTACAACTCTTTACTTACAAATCCCTCTGTAAAGGTTTAGAAAAAGAAATTATCTATCGTCATGCAACTAATTAAGCTCCATGGACTTGCATTGTGCACTTGTTCAAATTCAAATTCTTGGAACAGTGGCATTATTTCTCAAAGGTGACGAAGCAACACGTGTCAGAGTGAGTCTCTGGTCATACTGAATTCAATGATTTTGCTCTTCTATTGAAGGAGGCAAGTGTAAAGATTAATAAAAAGAGATAATTTGCTTGCTAGAGAAGTCACAATCTGAAGTACGTACCACTGTACTGTATTCCAGTTCGCCACAGATTTTTGTTCAAGGAATTCCACTCCCTCCTCCCCCATGCTTTGTAAAGTTTTGTTAGCTCTATGCAACATTTCATAGTTCTTTATATATCTCAGTCACTTCATTAAAATGCTGCTATATGATGCAGCAAGACATGAGAAGGACAAATATGCAAATTGCACCTAAGATGAGGTTTATAATAGGCAGTGTTTAAGCTTGACATGAACATGTTAATATCATACACGAATTTGAGAGTAGCTATGCTGGAGGCTATAAGAAACACGTAATTTTTGATTGGACAGTTCACTGATTCACCTCCTAAGCAGTGGATATGAATTATATTTGTTACTGATCTTTTTCAAGCTACAAGCCCTTTTTAAAATGATCTGGACCATTTAAAAACAGGCTAGCCTATTTTAAAACAGCCTGGCTCCAAACTAGCCACAAATGTTGCTTGTTTTACTAAAACCAAACAGTCTCACCTGAAAGTCAGGCTGGCTCCTAACTAGCAACCAGACACATACTCTGCTCTGGCATCAAAGAGCACACAAAGAACACAAATTATTTGTCTACTGTTTGTCAATCCAGTTCCTCCACAGATTGTAAGTGGGGTACAAATGGGTTAATTAGGAAATCTTTCTGATCAAGAATAATTGAAGCAATAAAACAACAACAACAACAACAACAGCAACCCAAAACAGTAAATACAAATATTTTGTTTTTATTTTAAGAATGGGTTTTGAGATCTTAAACATTTCAAGCCTTGGAAAAAGGATGCTTTAGTTGTTTCAAAGTGAAAAAGATGAAGGAAGTATTGCAAATTAGAAACAACAATAGATTAAAAAGTCACCTCTACGATCTATCCACATTACTAGTGGATTACTGTCACGACTACAGGAGATTAATGATGATAATGCTCATAATTTTGATAATAAATTAATTAATAACAACAACAATACTGAATGTGTTCGGATTAGAGCCATGGTACAAGTCAGTTGCACCTCTCTGTTGGTTGGTATGGGATTTATAAGCTATCTTTGAGACTGCTCTGTTTTCTCAGATATTTTGTTCAGTTTATTCTTTTTCATTTTTTCTTGCCCCATCTCTTTTCTTTGTTATTTTATTCTCTTTAGTAGTTTACTTGTAATATCTTCAATACAGTTATTAAAATACTAATACTGAAGTAATACCACAGATTATAATATAATATCTTTGTTCTGACTTCATTAATCTACTATGTACAGGAGAATGTATAGGGGCTAATATAATGTCAGCTAAGAGATTTCCTCTAAAATATGCATTTGGACATCGTGAAATGGCTGGATTGATCCATTGTGATGATTGGGTATGTAATACCCTTCTTGGAAGAGAAATTAACTCGTTCTCTAAAGTGATTTATTCCCACACTGCTGGAGATATATATGTGCCTAAATCAAGTTTGCATTTCAGTAAAAATTCAGATGGGACTATTAAAGGACGATTACAATTTTTAATACCTTTAAAAACTGATGAGTTGCATATAGGCATTGATAGTTTCCAAATATTGAGACCTAACATCATTCAATCATGTGATAATATTTACATCCGCAGTGCAACTTTAGTAAACAAATCAGCTCTTGTATTTGAAGTTGAAAATAGTGGGGAGGTATGTGTGATGTAAACATTTATTAACACAATTAATTGTCAGTAAAATTACAATGGAACTTAGCTTGTTAAAGCATAAATATATCATTAACAAGACAAGCAAAGCTAACTCATTATAGTATATGCCTTTAATTTAATTTATCATATGCATACTTGTGCCCTTAATTGCTGTAGGCAATATACAACTAGTGTGATTTTTAATAGAGTAATTAAAGTGATATTCAACTCACATTATTTGATCTCAAGATAAAATTATTTGATATTTTAGGAATAATTTTGATGAGTTTAGTTTCCAGCCATAAAGTGGTACTCGTTTCAGCAGTAGCAAAAATGTTTTATTATTACTAAAACAAGCATTTACAATACCGTTTTGACAGACATACCACCTTCAGGTAAACATCCAAATTAATGAGCTACTGTCAAACTAACCTTTTTACTCCCAATAAAAACACAGGATTACTGAAAACTAGGACTTAATTGTTTTAACTACAAAATTTGTTGTTGTAAAATGGGAATACGAATAAAAATCTATTTTTTATGTGTGTATAAAGCTTCTTTGCAAACAGTTTCTCCATCCCTGTATAAAGAACTGACATGGAGAATGTTTTATGGGATTATAAAATCTTGACTTGTGAACCTCACTGGATATCATCACTCAATCACCACTGTTTTTGTTAGAAGATGGCAGGAAGGGAACCAAATGTCCTTATCTTTTTAGTTAAACCATGGCAATTCTTGGGATTATTGCTAGATAACTGCTCTCGTCCTCGGGCTTCATCCTTGGGATTCGTCCTTGGGATCAGGATGATTACCAGCGATAATTCCTCGAACCCATGGTTTATCTATTACTTAATAGCCGAGACCAATAGACATAAAGTTTTAGATGTACATATATATTATATTGATGTTAATCTTAGTGTTTGTATTATGATGATGTTCACCATTTCATACTATTTTGCCAGTGACACTATGTAATACCTTTGAATGACACAATTTCAGCTGAATTTAATGAACAAATATTTTTTATTTCATTCCAATGATCATAGGGTGGTTCCGATGGAGTCTTTACCTTGAAATGTTCGAATTTAGTCCTCATTCATTTAAACACTCCTTCAACTACAGTTTGGGTTGGTCCAGTGAGTTAATAAAATTCTTGAGATATTTTTTATTTAATTATTGTATTTTTAGAAAAAGAAAATTATGTTGGAATTTAGTTTAAGTACTCTACCAAAGCGAATTTATGAAGATAAATTTCATATGTGCTCTATCAGCATGGAAATAGTCAATCCAGTTATTCACAATACAAAAATCTGTCATTATTATTTTAAAGCATCAAGAAAATACAATAGCACATGTGCATATCAAGGTACGTTAATATCGAAAGGCGCTGACTTTGGTGCATTAAGTGAACATTTTTTGTATAATCTGCTGTTGTTTCCTAGCATATTATAATAACTGAAAGTATACAGCCATTGTTATACCTATGCAGAATTATCGTCAAGGAATATAAGTGAAAATACCTAGGGAAATAAACAAAATAAACATGTGGAAAGAATGTTGCTTTACTTTCGTAATACTGAATGCTCCTTTGAAAAATCCTACCTACACCCTTGCTTGGTGCATTATAGAATCTTTAAAATTCTTGTGACTTTACAGGAACTTGCTTTGAAAGGCAGTATAAGTGCACATGCCCATAGCCAGAGAGGGTTTGGGGATTCAGTCGAACCCCCCCCCCCCCCTCCCTTTGAGTAACCAGAAGTAAATAATTTAGCCACACCTCACATTTGACTTGTAGAATATAGTTAACTATTCAGACTGTTTCAAAACTGTAATGGAATTATTTGCTGTTTAGCTGCCAGATATTCTTCACTCCGTATTAGATGGCCTAGTCAGAGTCAAGCTAGCAGGTAAACATTGAGCTTCTTGCCTACAAGATCTCACTTTTATAATGACACAGCTACGTTAAAAATATGTTCTTTAAAAAGTGGTTATGTAACTTATGATACAAATAGCCTATGGTGAACTGCTATTGTAGTGGTTGGAAGCCTGGTTAGGCAAGGCTGATAGCTATAGTGCAGCAATTTTGCTTGTTGGATACTACAGTGAACTTTCAAAAGACATAAAACAAGGTATTAGCTTTGATGCAGTTAGTTGTTGGTTTGTTGTTGTTTTTTTGGCTATAATAGAATAACATATCGAAGGAAACAAAAGTTGGTGTGATTTTCTTAATTGTTGCAATCCAAACTCCCCATTTCAAATTTCTGCTGGGGCATGACATATAGCACAATGATTTCAGTGGCAACCTTGACAACAACAAAAAACTGTTTGTTTTCACATGTACTTTATAAATTATGAATAGAATTGCTGCATGTGTTAAATACTATTTCATTGTATCTGTCACACTCCAACTTGAGTGTGGCTGGTTATAATATATACCACTCACTCAATTCTGGTTGGAGACTTGTCTTTTTGTAGTGTGTGAATATTGTGGTGTGAGAACTATAAGTTCATAAAACACTTGACTACTACAGCCAACCCTCAAAAGCCTATAGTACCTATCCCCCTCATCTACTCGGTAGTGATTGCATCTCCCAGATGGCAGCAACTTTAACCTACCCCTCAGAAGACCTGCAAACCTTCAGTATAGTCCAGCAGTATTCACTGAGAGGCTTGTTGTGAGTTTCATGGCTAACTACTATAAATTGATGGTCAAAATAGATGTTAGACTCGCTTACTAACTTGGTGTATTTCCATGGCTGAGCTACTGGTCTGTCTGTGTTTTTGGCTTCCATGGACTGCATAGCATCTAATAAGCAGCAGATTTTTTTAGATCAGACTGATCAGTTTCTTATTCTAACCCACGTTGATAGGGGGTAAATTATTCCCTTTGCCTCCCTAGCTCCCCCCTTCCCATAAGCAGCCTTGCCTTTGTAATATAGATTCATTTGTATGTAAGTTAGCTTGGGTTACACAAACCTTCTGGCTGCTTCTTGGTTCTGCATAATTTTTTATAAATCAGATAAGTCTAGCTATAAGATTGCATTGACAAAAACAGTTTTTTGAAAGATGTTTTATTTATACGTTTGGAACTAGCAAGTTGTCTTGTTGATCTGAAGTTTAAATCATGTATTTGAAGAATTTTGGCTTGAATGACAAAAAAGGTTTTACTTGAATTGGCTACAGCAGTTGGGAGACAGCTGGAGTCATAAATTTGGGCCTTGCTGTGTAGTCAATGAGGAACCCACTTATAAACAAAAAAAAATTACTAAAATCGCGAGTTGGCATGTCAAAAACCACATTTAGCCTTACAAAAATAAGTGCAACTCAAGTGTAGAGTAGTAGCACTCAACTATGGTGTTCCTGAAAGATAACCAAGTTCTCAGACTAGTATATTGTTTCTGTAAAACAGGTAGGCTCGTACAGAAATAGGACTTCTCAACAATGTCACTCCTAACTTCAAGGAGCTAGAATATTAATTTCAATATCAAATCTAATTTTTGTGTTTATTGAACATTGAAGCAAATTAAATTCAGGTACAAATCTTATACAGTAGGACTTCAGGTATTTGGACATGTTGGGACTGAGAGGTGTTCAGATAACTTAAATGTTAAGAAAACTGAACACCATAGGAAATTTATTATAAAACACTGATGAAGGGGCATGCATGGTCAAGCAAATTGTTTGTGTCTGCATGTGCTATTATTAGATTTTAGGTGTTCAGTTAACTGAAGTGTTCAGATAATTGAAGTGATAACTGAAATTCTACTGTAATTGTAGTAATAAAAAGCAACTTCCATATCTCTAATACTATGTATTTTTGTAGTCATAATTACTAGTGGTGTGCTTGTGCATTAATAGTGATTTATGAGCTTTATATTTAATACTATAATTATCATTAATGATTAATTTTAAGATTGTAAATTGTGTTCATTGTGAACTGCATTATATTGAGGTTGATGTATATGTAAATGTATAATTGTATGTACCATGCATGTATTTGTATCTATAATTAGTGTGTAAAAGCTATCTTCAGATTAATTATTTCATGTAGCTCCTCTGCCAGTCTTGGATTTACAGTACTATGTTTTACCAAAGCATGTATTAAAACTGAGTGATATTTATAAGCAAGTTGATCATATATTTACTGAAATGAAAATTGACTACTTATACGCTGTAACAGTTGCAATGGATATACATTATTCTCAATTGGCTCTGGTAAGTATTATGTACATAATGCAGATCTATGGTAGTTTAAAAATATCTTTATCTGTTCTCTAGATGGATTTGACCCAAAGAATTACAATAACATGTTCGAATAGATATGTCATTATTTTGACTGAAGAAAATTTTTTGCAAGCTTTTTATAGTAAATACATACCACTGAACATGACATTCCGTATTGATTTTGAAAAACCCAGAAAGTTTTTTTTCTATATCACAAGGTAAGGGTTAGCTAATATTGCTGTTATAGATTGTAACAAAAGGATTTTTGCAGAAAATTACAGAAATGGTCTTCAATTTCATGTACTTTGGAAATTTTTGCTGTACAGCCTAATAGAAACTGCATACTATATGAAAAAATTATCAACCAACTAATAATTCCTCTTACAGCACATAGAAAACGTAAGATTTTCAAATTTTGCAATTGTTTGTATAAAAAAAACAACTACTAAATAGTTACATACATAATTTAGAGCTAACAGATTTCCTGGTTCATGATGGTACATAGTAGTAAGTATATACAATCAGACTTTAAGGGTGCTTGATTGAAACTTTACACTGACTTACATATGATGTATTGTAATTGTTTTGTAATAAATTATTATAAATATTAGCAGGCAGCTATATACATAGCTAATTATTGGTCAAGCAATTGCTGTCTTCTAGACCAGTTCCACCACCTCCGTTATAGGTATGACATGTACTACTTTGTTAAGCTTGTAGCTGTAGGGAGGTGCATCTTAGAAAGCGACCGGATAATTTTGTCCTATGCGAAGCTGTATTTTCTCCTATAACTTTCAAATTGTCTACAATTATAGAGTTTGGAGCTCAGAAAACTAACTTCGCTTCAGCTCATCAATAATGTTATCTTCTTCTCTAGTGTACATTTCCTCTTCCAACCATGCTTAGTTGCCATATCCAATCATCCAGCGGCAGAATTTATGTGCAGGTGGTGTATGTAGCCCAACCCCTAGTAATCACACTTCCTTGAATAGTATCGCGAGGTTGATTGGAGTACCCATATCTGCAAAGTCCAGATAAGCAAAGTGCTACTTCTTTTTATATATAAAAAAAACAACAACACAACAAAACATAATAATTACAAATTTTCTCATTCTAACAACATAATATTATGTTAATTAAACTTAACCCAATGTTTTGACTCCTCTTCAGGGATCAACGAGAAAAATTTGATTACTATAATTATTTCAGCTGAGAATGACTGAATCATCATAAAAAAACGTATGTGACTGGCATCAAATCATTCTATACTCTTAGAATACAGAATAGAAGGAAAAAAATGCTTGGTAAATTTCAAGAAGTAGCCATTCTTTTGAGTTAATATTTTATATAGCATTGCATAATATGATACTATTTAAAATTTATAATAACTCGACTTCTTATGGCTCCTTAACTTGCAAGCATAGCACATTCAAATCATGTAAAGGTTTATAAATTAATATTTTACATGAACAATTGTTACATGCATTATTATTTACCAGGTCATGTATTTTGACATTCATAAACAAACACTAGATATATTTATATATTATACAGTAATCCGCATTTCATTTTGATATAACAGGACTCAATTGGTTCAAAGTACTTACGAGAGTTTATGGAAAACATGCTCATGCTACCTTGATGAGTTTAGGAGTACTGACAATATGTGGCGTTTTTATTTGGATCTTAGTAATCAGCAGCATTTTATATAAGGTAACATACAATATACATTAGTAGATCTGTATACTTACACTACACCATCTTAATGACAGGTATTTATTAGAAAACGTCTTCCAACTCCAGGTATTACATCATACATCAGCACATTAAAACATATGAATATATATGTGTATAGTATGCACGCGCACTGTGTGGGTGGATTATTAATTTTCCCCATCAGTTTTAGAGCTTCTGGTAATTGATTGGCTTTATAGCATACCACCTAAACCTTGTGATAGGGTATAAAATAGCGGCACATTCAAGACAAAGAAATAAGAGTTAACTGCATTTAGCTAAGTGTGTACAATGTCGCCATTTAGTAGGATAAATATAATCTGTTTTGCAATGGTCATTACTTACTTCCAGTATGGTACATAATGTAACCAATGGCATCTTTTTCTATACTAATCATGCATAGTCTAATTGAGGGCCAAAATAATTGAGAATATGGTACCTTATTGCATATGGTTTCAAACACTCACAATAATTGTACTATTTGTTGTACAGTTATTGTTGAAAATCTTACACAAGAACTGAGTAAAGGTAAGTGATACTGGAGGTGAAATCATTTCGCTGATAATTAGGCAATGTAGAAATAGTATGGTTAAATAGTTAATTAATTCAATATGAATATTACATCATACATGTAAGGTAGAATATATGTGCTTTACTCAACTTATCAACATTATAATGAGTATGCCAAAATTAACCTCTTATGCAATACTTAAACAGAAAGGGGGATGGATATAATGTTGAAATTTATGTTTACTGAGAGGTTCAGTTCAAAATTAAATACTTTGGGAGATGGCTACCATAAAGTGGAATTTATGTTTTTAACATTAACTAGTAGTGGCTTAAAACCATAGATTCTAGGGATGATAACCGTCACAATCCCAAGGACGGAGCCCGAGGGAGAGGGGGGGTTATCTAGTAATAATCCAGAGAGTTGTCAAGGTTTAACTATTTTATATCACAGTTACCTTTTTGAACAAGGTAAAAGACCAAATAAAAAGAGCAGATATTGTTTTGAGGGGTGAAATATGCCCAGTTAATGCAGCGAGGGTCCTTCCAAAACACTAACAACAAAATATAAGTGCATTTTGTTCCCTTTCTGCCATCTTCTAGCAAAAATCAGCGTTAATTGAATGATAATATCCAGTGATGTTCACAAGACTTTATACTCAAATAAATTTTTAATCCATGGCTGTATCACAGCAACTATGGTATAAAAAAAACTTCTTTACCAGCTGCCAAATTGGAAAAGTACTGGTTATAGGATCCATGAATGAAAGAAGTGGTTATAAGAAAGGAAAGTTTAATTCTTTGCAAATGCATAGACATCGTGACACAAGTTGCTAAAAGTATACTTGAGGAAAAAAGTTAATCTTTATCATTTGCATTACTAGTATATAAAAAGCACCAAAGGTGCGAACCCACGCTGTCTTCATAAGAGAAGAAGCTAAACTAGGCAGAAACACTCACCTGTATACATTTTCACGTGAAACTTCATTTCTTTTAACAAACACGTGATTATGACATGACAGTAGGGGGGTTACCCACAAAAGCTGATACCTATGCGGAGCTGAAAGTTTCGCACTTTCTAACAATTAGCCCGAAATTAAAAAAGGAGCACAATAAAAGGTCCTAAATCTTGAGTAAGTTCATACCAAAATTAAAGGTTAATTGTCAGTAATCTCCAAAATCAGAGTGTGACAGACAGACAAACAGACAGGATGACTACTATAACCCTCTCGTGCATTCGCGCTGATGATTAAATGTTAGTCTGTAAAGCTGATGAGAATTTCTATCTGGCATAGCTATTTGGCAACATTTAAAAATTACACAAAGGCAAACATTACAGTCTAATAATTGAATGCCAAATCTGTAGGCAAACCTAAAATTATGAGGTGGAAAGTAAACCCTTTAGAACTCTGTTGAATGAACAAAATAAGCTACTTGTCATGTCGAGTGACTAAATTTTCACGTCATACCAATGATAATTATTTGTGCATCTCGCTCTATTTTGTCGACAAAATTCTTCTGTGTGTGCAATTTTAAACTCTCTTCGTGGTACAAAAATATTTATTATATAAATTTTCAATCTATAAAAACATTATGATACTGCCATAACTTGACAGTTTAAACTTGAAATATTCATGTAATGGTGGCATTTGGGGCTTGAATGACTTTAATACGGAACTTATGTCAATAATGTGCATGGCTTCCATAAAGTGTTGATTGACATCCAGTTTATTAACACTTATAAATTATAGGACATTTGTAAAGTTTTATCTATTTTAATTATCAAGGAATCAATATTTACCAGATTTATCTTTAGCACAATCATTTATTTTTAAAATGTGGAAATACCTAATGGAAATGAAAGATATGAAAGCCACAGCTTGATTGGTCCTGTAGCTAATTATGGATAGCCACTACAAGGATCGTCTCATTATAATATAAAGCTAATTTTACTACCAACTTGTCAGTGTTGTACCAGTTGGCTATGTTATATTTATTTGATGACTCAGACATAATGAATTGAAAGGGCTATGCTGCTTTAAATATACTGGTAGCCAACATTTAGTGAATTACAGCAATTACACCTAAATATTTTAAATCTTAGCTGTGCATTTGTTTGATATTTGTTTTTGTATATTTTTTTTAGAAAAGAAGATAGATATAAAATATTGGGGAAATCCTCAAGTTTACATCAATAAGGGTTGTTCTCTAGACCTTCCAGGACCACATTTCACTTTATTTAATTTTAAAGTGAAAGATTTACTTAGTTTCAATATAAAGCCAAGAAAGCTGACTGTACTAGGTGAATTAAGATATGAGGTGGGTAACTCTGCTGTTACATTGAATTGTTTGAAGAGGTAGGTTAGACAACTTCCACAAAGCAAAATTTTCTAGAAGATACTAACGCTATTATTATTCACACAATAATGATCATCATGAATGATTAAATCATTTAAAAAAAAAAAAATTTATGACTAGTGAAAATGCAATATACAGAATTAATATACCGTATATTTAGTGACTTTACAAAGTCAATCATGTCATTTAAAAATATAGCCAAGCCATTAGCTAGTCATGTTGACCAGATATAGTCAAAAGATCAGAGGTGATATAGGGACAGAAAGGGCTAAGAAACTACTAAAGTCACATTAGAGGATTGTTACATTATTGTATATTAGTACTAGTACATTTTCTGCTATAATTGTATTGAATGTGGAGTAGCTATGTATATTTTACTAACTATTATAGAAACCACTTTTTAATAATTTATTTATTTTATAAGCAATAAGACCGCTCATTACAATAATAAATATAGACCCTCACTCATATAGTATTGGTAAAGATTGACATTTAAAAAACAAACACACACACACCAACATGATTATATTGTTATTCGCTGTTATGGTTGAAATTAGAGTAAAAAGATGCCTATTCAATTCAGTCATATTAAAAACATCTTTGTAAGGAGAACGGAACTATCTGAATCTGCAGTTCTAATTCAAGCATCAAGTGGAATGTTCTTGCTCAAGTACTGCAATGTATCTCAAGAATATAAAGATAATTTTGACAAATTCATCAAGGATAATATGAAAACTAATTAAGTTTACAATTAACCAAAAGTATTACGATCTATTCATATTTATTTTTGTAGTATTTTAGACAATACACATAAGCAGTCAGTTTTCTAAAGACATACCATGTTATGAGTGAATTGTACTAACTATACAGTTACCTATATATAAATTGACCCCCCCCCCCTCCAAAGCCGTTACTGGACTGGTTCTTCACAAAGTTCCAACTGTCAACGAACTTCCTTGACAGTCAAGGATTGCCCAAGTAATGGCCTAATGTTTGTCAAGGAAATGGTCAGGGCATTGTGGCCTGATGATCTACCAGCAGCTGGCAGACAGACCATCAGGCACATGGATGAATTGTGATATAAAAAAGTGCCGAATAACTTTCAAATCATTAAATTTTGCCTCCACTTTAGTATATAGCTTTAATTTTTTTTTGCTAAGAAAATTTAAGCATTGAGCTGAATCAAGGTTTGATATAGTTCAAGACGAGTTCATGGATTTACTCTTTCACCAGATAATTTACCAATATCTCTCTTGACAGGTTCTAATACGATTGCCACAGGAAGTAAGTAGCTAAGATCAAAATCCTAGATTTGGGAGCTAAAATTTCCTAGCTTGTCTAGGCTGATGACTGATTTATTGACAATTCCAGTATCCAATGCAGGTTTTTTATGTGGATTTTTGATTATTATTATTATTTTTTTAAAGATGCACAATAATCAGTCTCCCAGTTTAAGATCTATTGATACTGTCGGTTCAGTTAATATGTCAAGTTTAACTAACAATGAGGGATGCCACAACTAGCTATTCACTTTCTTCTGAAATTATCCAAGAAGGCTATACTCTATAGTTG
>WLWI01002781.1_pt1 | contig 15100 bp, 11 predicted proteins | sample 6701501 | NCBI WGS metagenome assembly WLWI01 (sample SAMN12718690, study PRJNA515312) | sponge metagenome | isolation source: marine sponge | host: Mycale hentscheli | place: New Zealand: South Island, Marlborough, Capsize Point | collected 2014-11-01
ATTGTAATTTTAAACTTTTGCATAGATGATGTCATTAAAAATTATGTCATTGTGGGTGTGTTATTTGGGTGTGGCCAGGGTGTGGTTTTTGTCCCTGAAATAGATTCTGGAAAGTTGGCACCTATGATCTTGCTCTAAATAAATACATTCGCCCCTCTTACGAGCGACCAAAGACCACACCTACTGAAATTTGAGAGATTGCGGTCACGCGTAAGCAAATAAAAAATAGTGTACGACACTTCTTCTACAGTATCCAATTTTGTCTGGGACGTAAGGTCTTCGCTAAATGCTCACTGAAAGTTTGATGCTTTCTTTATATGAACAAAAAGTGCAGGAAATACTATTCACAGGACAGCAAGATTACTAGGAAAATCACCTGGCTTGCTACGAAAATGAAGACTGGTGTGGTTGGTTGCAAATACCGCCTCAAACAATCCCCTTATTCTGGAAAAAATATTTTTACAGAAAATTGCATCTCCAGTGGCAGTACATCCTATCAAAGTAGATAAATGTGGAGGAGAAATAGCTAAGTTAGCTACCAGTAGCCACAAGAAGGAAATTGAGATTTCAGAAGAAAAATATTTCTTGCAAGATACTTGTCCTCAGGACACCTTTCAGGTAACCACAACGAGACATGCACCAAATTAATGAGTGTATGTTTAATTCAAATTTCTAACTCTTTACTGACATTTACAAAAGAACCTCTGAGAAAGACCAACCTCTGAGAAGAGACTAAAAGTCCCGTCCCCAGTGATGATACAGCAGAAAATGCAATAGATAGTAGCTATGTGATGGAAAGGTTATAGACACATTGGACCTCAGACATAGTCAATTGTAAAATGGTGGTGTGGGTGGGCAGATCACTGGCACTAGCTCTTGGCTTGGCTTCTAAACATCTTATGCAAACCCACAGTCCTTGCCACTAACTCAGTAGCAGCAAAGGATCATGGCCTTCGTGTGTACCTTCAAGTTAGGAAATGGAACGATTCTGCTAGTGGACTTCATCCAGCTGACTGGGGATGGCAGGAGTGTGAAAAGGTGTTTGTGCTATTCCAAACAGCTCTACCTCCTGCTTCTCAACACTTTCTGTGGATGTAATTGCCATATGGAATATACTACTGTGAGATGCTCATGCAAGAAGTGCGCACTTCTGTTTGTGGCAACAGCAAGGAAACTGGTTGCATGAACATGTCTCATGATGATGATGAGAAAGAGACATTTTATAGTCAGGTAAATTATTAAATTGTTATCACAGATAATTGAAAAATAATGTAACTCACATTTAATCTCTAACAAAATATGAATCAAATTGTTGGCCTATTATGAGCTATCTGATGATATATTAACTTTTGATGTAAGAGGTACCAAAACAAGGATAGGACCAAAACTACCAAAACGACAAACTGTTAAGTAAGAATTAAGTGGTATACACATTTTACTGATTTTCACCATGTTCCCCCTGGAGGATTCCTTAAGACTTCTTTGCTGTTATAGAGAACATTATTAGAAACATAATCAGTTGGGTTTGCTTTTGTAGGCTCCAAATTGTGAGATAATTCCTGCAAAACGCTTATTTTTTAACTCCCAAAAGTTGCATTGAAACCCTTTACCAGACATAATTTTAGCTTATCGTTATTGTGTAATAGAAGCTAAATATTGTAGTAAGACAAACCATTTTGTGGGTTTGTGGTTATTTTTGTGATTATTGGTGATGGAACTGGGAGCTTCAAGACAGTGAATTTGGAAGTGTTTAAGCTGGAAATTATTTGTCCTTATCTCTGTATCTTGGTATACTGATTCTTTAATACATATGAGCCTGATTTTGTGGGCACACAAAATTTGAATCTCAAAATATTTTAAATTTTAAGAAAAAAGTGTTTAAGCCAGGATTTTTTAATTTATTGAGTTATATCTGACACATGATGGAAAATTACCTTAACTTTGGTAGCTATATATCTTGAAAATTAAGTGAGTTGTGGCTGTTTTTCACCAAAATTTTATGCATGGTAAAGGGTCATCAAATGATGCCGTTGAGAGCGCGCAGGTTGGATGCCTTTAGTACACGTGACGTCACAAAACAGCACATATGAAGGCACGAGAGGCACCAATTTACCGCTAATTATTGCATGGATATGGCTGCTTTAGCTACGGTTGTATCTCAGGCCCGTGGAATTAAGTTTTATGGCGCTACTGCCTATCATGGCCAGCGTAATAGCTGCTGTCTGGAGCCGCACAATAGTTCACATGGTAAGGTGAGTAAATAGAAAAGTAAAATAGAATTCAACAAAAACTCAACGTTATGGCATACACGCAAGGGTAAGAAAATGGTATACAAAATATCAGCTTCTAAACTATGGCGGTAGCCGTGCAATACTGCCCTGAAGTCCAATATGGTGAAGGGGGTATTTCTTGAGGTATGATCGACTTTCAGTCTTCATTCTTGGTAGGTGGTTTCTCCTAGTAGTACTTGCTGGCCTGCATAAATAATATAACTCAGGTGAAAAAGCAGAAGTAAGTTTAAGCACCCTAGCAACCATGGCCTATTTGGCGGGTTTTTTCGCGCTCAAAGAGTGTGCCGGCACCCTTAACTGTGTTCATGTGAGAAATCACCTCATTAAATTGTGCCCATAATTATTATGGTTACTGCGTCTGGTTACTGTGGCATTGAAAACCTTTTTTTTTGGGCTGTTTGCTGAATTATACTATTTGTGGCACACCCCCGTAATATTTTGCTTTGTTCTCTTTGATTACCTATCAAGCAGGAAATTGAATCTTTCTTTTATTCATATCAATGACGTAAAGTTAGCTTTTTATGATTCTTGATGAACATTTACATGGTACATATTATAATGTTAAAAAACCAAGACCTTTCTATTCGGCCGGCTTGTTTACCCCGCATCAGAAATGCAAGTGCCTGATGCCAGCCATATAGGACTTGATCGTCCGGTTTTCAGTCCCTCTCTGGCCATCTTTCCTTGGAATCTTCGTCAGTTGGACAGTGAAAAACTGAATAGCTTTATTTCAGTTTTTCATTTTTCAACTGACGAAGATCCCATGGGATCAAAACATCTTGGTTGGTGAATTATGTATACTATGTAAATGTTCAATAAATATTCCAAGTATAAAAGACATAGTAAAAACATGAGTCTAACTAATAATGTTTCTACATAATGATACTTGGAATTTGTCTAATTTTATAAAAATTAGAAAAATTTAACGGTTTTACAGGCTTATAGCTGGTTACTACTTATTCCATTTTGTTGAAGATATTCTAAATTGTAAAGCTGTAAACATGATTAAATAACCTCAATGCTATATTCAGAGAGTTGTTCCTAACATAAAAATATATTCCTATTAACTTAGTGATGTCCCGTCACAATCATGGCAAGCATACAGTTGAAGTTGGAATAGAAGTCATTAAGCATTGGTGAAAACTCGGAATGCAACCTTTCAATAACTACTGTTCTCAAACCATACAAGATATTTGAAGAAATGACTGGAGGTACAATACTAACTGCTTAGTCATACTTGAAATACTGTTTCCATTGAACTCAGTACGTATACTTGATTAGTTCCTAATACAGTCCTTTGATAATCGTAGGGAGCTAATGTGTTAACCTTTTACCTAACAATGGGATATTAATTGGCTTACCTTGCTTGCCTGTGACCTTTAAGACTTTAATCTTGCGATTTTGAGTGCTTTAATTAAGAGTTGAGATTGGTCCAACCTCCTCAAATTATGTATTTTGTTTGCAGTTGTTGGTGAATTTCAATTTTTTAACAAACATTGAACCCATTTGAATAATGATACACATATTCATGAGTGAATGTTGTATAGTCTCCTTACACAACCATAATTCATACTGACAGCACAACAGCTGGGTAATTCACAAGCAAGAATTTATTTGATAAATTTCAGTTCTTCCAAATTATTATCTACAGGAGTCAAGAAACTTGCAGCTGAATTAGAAGAAGTATATGGAGACATGAATACTGTGGATCTTTATGTTGTTTTTTTTATGGAGAAAACTATCCGTACCTCATCCTTTGGTAACCAACCCACAGTCCAGGAAAAGCTATCACACCCAACTGAAGAGCCAAACTACCTAACTATTTATTAAGATATTCATAATCTGCAGGTGTGCCTATGGATTGCTTAGTAACTGCAATAATATGCCTTCATTCACAGATATTTAAGCACAATCAAATAGCAACTGAACCATTGTGCACTACAAAATATCTAAAACATAAATATTAAAACCTGATGTGATATCTTGGCTATTTCAAAAGTGTATACTGTGTGATTACATCGAGTAATTGCACAACACAAAGACGACTTGTTATCTCTCATCGCGCATGTGCGAGAGGGTAATAGTAGTCGTCTTGTCTGCTTGTCTGCTTGTCTGTTTGTCTGTTTGTTGTCTGTCTCTATCACGCTCTGATTTTGGAGATTACTGACAATTAACCGTTGATTTAGGTATGTCTTACTCCGGACGAAGATTTAGAAGAAAATTGTTGAGAAAATGTTTCTCCACCTGTAATGAACCCTAACAAAGACTCTTCTACAAGGCCAACTTGTTGAATAAAAGATGGACTCGGTAACTTTTCTGAACTACTCTACACTTACAGTCATTCAAGTTGCTATTATGGTGGGTGTGCTAAGTGAGACTCCATGCCACTCATGTCACATAAAAGACCAGTATATAGCACAAAATCAGTCTGTGCGGAGTGTATGAGGAAGTGCCCCACCCACTCCGCTGAGTTATGATCTCCGTGGATGAAGGACCAGGTAGCTCAACACCCTCTGGAGCAAGTGACTCACGCGCAACCGCTGGCCGTTTAGCTTGCAGTCTTGAGCTCGTAACCCAAAAGCGCCCACTCCCCACTATCACTAATAGGGTTCGGAATTATTGAGCAACAACAAAATGAAGTTACTACATAACATATAAGGGAAGCACAATGATACAATTCGAATGGGTAGAATATGAATCTCATTAATGTGGATGGTAAAGGGTGAACATTGAGTGTGTGCGATGACAATGACCATTGTTCTGATGATCCTTACCCTGAAGTCTTTTGTCCTGCCAAGGGGTTACTTCAAGGCGCTGGGTCCCAGCAGCTCAGTCTTGAAGACGGTCTGGAGTCCCAGACATCCTCCCGCGGGGGTTTGGGTTGGTGGGAGCATCTGTGGAGTGGTGTTCGTCATCAGCGATTAATGGTATGAGTTTGTTGGCTGGTCTGGTGAAGGTCTTTCCTCGGCACTTGAGTTGGACAGCTCTGACTTGGTTGTCGCTGCCAGGGAAGATTTCCGTGATGATGGCGAGAGGCCAGTCCCTGAGTTTTAGGGTCTCATCTTTCACGAAGACAAGTTCTCCGGTAGAGAGCTGGTGGCCTGGTCGCATCCACTTTGAGCGTTGGGAGCAAGAGGCGAGGTAGGTTTTGAGCCACTGCTCCCAGAAATCGGCTGTCAGTCTGGAGACGAGGTTCCATCTTCTTAGATTGGTAATCTTGCTGGATGGCGGTTGAGGAGTCGGTGCTGCTTGGAGAGGGCGGCCCACTAGGAAGTGACCGGCTGTCAGGAAACTTCCTTCCGTGACGTCATCTGCCTTAAGTGGTACTAAAGACCGAGAGTTGAGGATTGCCTTGATTTCAGTCAGGAGAGTGTACAACTCGTCAAACCGTAGTGGATGAGGCTTAATGTTCTTCCGTAGCAGAGTCTTCATTGATTTTACCACTGCCTCCCACAGCCCGCCAAAGTGTGGAGCTCTGGGTGGGATGTGATGCCACTCTATTCCGTGTGCTGAGGCGAAGCTGCTGATCTCATTCCGAACTTCCTGCGATTCCATTAATCGTTGCAGTTCGCGGATTTCCAAACGGGCCCCGACAAAGTTTGTACCGTTGTCTGAGAAGACCGAGGAGGGGCATCCACGCCTAGCCACGAATCTCTTGAAGGTAGCCATGAAGTCCTCCGTGGTGAGAGAGGCACAAAGTTCCAGGTGAACTGCTTTGGTGGCTAGGCAAACAAACGCTGCTGCGTAGGTCTTCGACAGGCTTCCGGGTGTAGCCTTGTCTAACGAGCAGTGGTCCGGCAAAATCTACTCCTGTCTTATCGAAAGGAGGGGCTGGAGTTGTCCTCGAAGTTGGGAGCAATCCCATTTGACAGGTCAGGGTCCTGCCGTACGCTCTTTGACACTGTGGACAGGTCCGGCTGATCTTCTTTAGCAGATTGCGCAGGCCAGGAATCAGATAGGTTGATCCGAGGATGGAAGCCAAGGCGGTAGGTCCGGCATGACTGTAGGTTTGGTGAAGGGTTCTGATGAGGAGCTTGGTGAGTGGACATTTGGAGGAGAGGGGAACCAGGAGCTTCGGTTGGGACGGGTCTTCAGTATCCCGCACTCTACTCGAGACAACCAGATGGCCTCCCTCTGCTATCTGAAGCAGGCAATGTTGGAGAGGATGACCCTTGGTAGGTGGTCTCTTGTTCATGGTTGCAGTGAAGGCCTCGGGAAACGAATCCAATTGGGAGAGACGGAAGAGTTTGGGCTTTACTTTCAGGACTTCTGTGGAGGAGATGGTCTTGGAACAAATGCGGTCGGTGGGTCTGCTTCCGGCGTTGTTGTAGAATCTGAATATCCAGGCCAACACCCTTGTCAGCTTGTGGAATGATGAACATCTAGTACACAAGTCTTTGGTGAAGGCCTTTCTATCGTGGTTCTCGGTGATCAACTCAGGTTGAATAAGCAGGCAGGAGGCTTCTAACTTCTCGGAGTTTTTCTTGGTAATCGTTGAGTTAGGCCATTGGTGTAGTGGTAAGGCGAGCCAGGGGGGTCCCTTCCACCATAGCTGGGAGAGGATAAGTTCTTTAGCCTGGAGGCCTCTGCTGGCTAAGTCTGCCGGATTGTCATGGGTTCTGACGTGTCTCCAATGGTGGCTCAGCAGTAGCTCTGAGACGGCGTGTACTCTGTTCGCCACGAAGCGTTCCAGGGTAGACGGATCCTTGGTGAGCCAGTGAAGGACAATTTCACTGTCGGACCAGGCATAGAGACTGGCAGTTGGAATGTCTAAGACAGAGGCTGTCTTGACAATCAGCTTGGCCAGTAGGTGAGCAGCTAGGAGTTCTGCCTTGGGTGTAGTGATCGGTTTCAGAGGAAGGACTCTGGCCTTGGCGATGACCAGAGTAACTGTGGTGAGTCTGTCTGCGTAAACTCTTCTCAAGTAAATGACGGCACCATAGGCAACCGAGGAGGCATCCGAGAATCCGTGTAATGCTTGGTATATCACAGGGGTGTCCACGTCAGAGAAACGTATGGGAATGCTAAAGTTGGTAATGGAGGGGAGGTTCTCCCGCTACAAGTTCCATCTGACCTGGTAATCCTGGGGCACCTCTTCATCCCCAGGACAGAGATAAACGCCAAAGGTCTTGCAGGATTATCCGGGCCACTATAACTGCTGGGGCGAATAGGCCTAGGATATAAAAAACTGCAGCTGTGCCAGAGGCGATGGTGCGTTTCGTGATGGTCTCTTGTGGTAGATCTCATACTGGAGTGGAGATGTGGAGTGTGTCTGTTTGCACATCCCAGTGCACACCTAGAGCCTTCGGGGCATGATTTGGAGTGGAGAGTGATAATGGACGGGCTTCTCTCAGTGCTTCGGGGATCTGCTCTAGAAGATCGGCGGAGTTGGACCTCCACTCCCTGAGGTTCATCCCTGCCTATAGGAGCAGGTTGGAGAGCTGGACACGGAGAGCGTGGGCTACTTCTACAGAGTCTACTCCCGACAGGATCATCTACATAAAAATCCTGGAGGATAGCTCGGGCAGCCTCTGGATGGGACACTTCTGCGGATTTGGCTAGGGTGCGGAGCACTTGGGTGGCTAGGAATGGTGAGGGCTTCACTCCAAACGTCAGTCTCAGCATCCTGCAGTCTACTAAGGAGCCGTCTTTCTGACGGAGGATGAAGCGATGGAAATCTCTTTCAGTCGAATCTAGCAAGACTTCCCGAAACATTTTTGAGATGTCGGCTGACATCCCAACTTTGAAGCGACGAAATCAGATGATGACATCCGGGAGAGGCGGGTACAGGTTTGGACCTGGCATGTAGTTGAGTGAATAGCCAGATGTGGTCTTGGCGGAGGCATCAAACACAGGTCTGGTTTTGGTTGTGGTAGACATCTCCTTAAAGACTCCATGCACTGGGAGGTAGTAGTGCGGCTTGAGCTTCAGTTCGCTCCAGGGAATCTTCTCAGCATGGCCTAGCGTGATGTATTCTCTCAACTCTACGTTGAAGTCATCTAGATTTTCTTTGGCTCTCAGGGACTTCTCATTAGCAAGAAGACGCTTGATGGCTTGTCCATGGGATTCACCAAGTTTTGGAGGGTTCTTAGGTCTAGGCATGATGACCGCAAATCTCCTGTGGACTCTGGTGTGGGACTTCTCAAATTCCTGGATCACTTCATTTGCTTCGGGTGTCAGGTTTGGTGCATCCGGGACTTGATCCAGTTCCCACAGCTTGGCAAGGTCGTCCTGGAGGTGGTCTGGAACAGCTGTTGTCATCAAGGCTAGAGGGTTCTCGCTACAGGAGAGGGGTCCAGCAACGCTCCAACCGAAGGGAGTATTGATGACTTTGAGGCCGTCGAACTTCAACGATCCCTTATAGACGCAGTTGTCCATGTCCATGTTGCCAATGTAGAGGTCATTTGGTCCACATAACTCTCGATCGGCAAGTGGCAGGTTCTTGAGGGAGGGCAAGTTCAGAATAGAGTTCTTGTTGGAAGGCGACTTGATGGGCTTCATCTTCTGCACTACAGAGAAGACGATGGGCTTGGATGTGAAGGACAGATCTTCTGAGGAGAGTTGGGCTACCACGTAGAATTTGCTGTGGCCTTCGCTAAAGCTGCCTCCTAATGACATGTGTTGAGGATGGCGAGGAAGTTTCAGGGCAAAAAAACAGTTGATGCAGAGGCGTTTCTTTCTAACTGTCTTGTTCCGCTTGTCGACGTCATAGCCGATGAAGGTCGGGCAGCGGAGGAGACCGTGACATTCTTCGCAGACGACGCACTTGAAGGGAGATCTGGATTTGGATGACTTGGATGATGGAGATGGAGAGGACGTGGAACCGGCAGCAACTTGAGCAGAGGCTGAAGGAGTAGACACGGGCGTGTTTGTGGCGGAAGTCTGAAGCAATCTGGCGGAGATGTACTTCCTCAATTCTTCCATGCTGGGCTTAATGCCGTTATGGACGACATGTTGATCCCACTCAGCTTTCAGTTTGGGACTGAACATCATGGTTGCTGAGTACATGAGGTAGTCCGACAGGGAGTCTCCTACGTAATGCTTGAGGGCGTCGGCACCTTTGAAGAAACGTTGGTTGAGGCGTTAGAGGCCTACGTAGTCAGCAGTGAAGGAGTCTGGCCTCGACACTTGCTTAATCACGATGGGAACTACCATCTGGGGACGACCGAAACGCTTCCGTAGGAGTTCCATCAGCTCATCGAGGGAGACATCATCTGGGACGTTGGTTACCTCCATCTTGGTTTCTTTGGAGAGTAGAGATTTTACGAGTAGGCATCTCTTATCCAGTTCACTGAAACCACTGGATCTGGTCTTGATGGCGGTGGTGAACAGGTTACTGAAGTAACGCCATTGGAGAGGATCACCGTCGAACTTGGGCAGCTGGACGATTATTGGGGCAGCTTTAACTTTAGGAGTGGAGTCGGTCAGTGTGGTTGTTGCAATAGATGTCGGGGCTTCTGACAAGGCTTTTTCTACATCTAGGTTGAGGTTTGTGACGGCATCTCGGAGAGTTTTGATGACAGCTGAGATATTGTCATCATCAGAGTAACCACGGCACTGGTGGCCAAGATCTTTGACCCCTTTTCGAAATTCAGCAAAGGCCTTGATGAAATGCGGTTTACCGGGTTCCTTTAATGCCTGTAGAGCCTCGAGATCAGTATGCAGGTCCATCCCTGCACCCCAAAGATCTATCTTGGTGTGAAGATAGCCTAGTACATCAAGCAGCTCAGCATGAACTGCACCATGCTTATCACGTTCCGAATGTTCAGCACGCAGGAGTTCTTCATCAGCTGCTGCCAAGTCCTCCATTTGGTCGTGGAGAGTTTTATCTCTTTGTCGAGAATTTTCTTCAAGCGTTCAAGGTCAGAGAGACGTATCTCGCTGTATCTCTTCGCAGACATCTCGGAGATAGCGTGTTGAATCCGAGTGACTTGCCCACGCCTGTGGGCCCGCTTATGTCGGAGTCGTTCGTACTGGGCACTGGCTTCTTCATTCATGATGGATGGATGAAGCGGGGAAAAAAATCGATTCGGTAAAGTGTCGAACGTTCTGTAGACTAAGTTAAGTGGAGTTAACGAGGTGTAGATAGGCAACGATTGGAAATAGTTGTAAACACAAAATCGGATGGCTCGTGGGATCCGGACAGCACGGTAATTGGTGTGTGAATCGTTCGATGGATGGTAGACGACCTTTTGGAAGGATGATCTTTGGCAGCTCCAGTCTATTGAACTGTGACTCAATGGGTTGAAGTCAAAGTCCCAATATGGAAGTGAGGGCCCTATGCTCGTCGTTAGCTCAGTTGAAGAGGAAGTCGCAGATTCACTCGAAGGACCATGTGCGGAGCGTATGAGGAAGTGCCCCACCCACTCCGCTGAGTGATCTCCGTGTGATGAAGGACCAGGTAGCTCAACACCCTCTGGAGCAAGTGACTCACGCACAACCGCTGGCCGATAAGCTTGCAGTCTTACGCTCGTAACCCAAAAGCGCCCACTCCCCACTATCACTAATAGGGTTCGGAATTATTGAGCAGCAACAAAATGAAGTGACTACATAACATATAAGGGAAGCACAATGATACAATTCGAATGGGTAAAATATGAATATCATTAATGTGTGGTAAAGGGTGAACATTGAGTGTGTGCGTGGTTCTGATGATCCTTACCCTGAAGTCTTTTGTCCTGCCAAGGGGTGACTTCAGGGTGCTGGGTCCCAGCAGCTCAGTCTTGAAGACAGACTGGAGTCCCAGACACCTGCAATCGTCTACCCGATCTACATCAAGAAACTGCTCAACCTTCTGAACTTCAGCTATACCAGGGAGGATGTCACACAGATGATCGCCCGGATCGACGACATGAACGATGGGTTGCACCGCTGTGGAGGCGACTCCTCTAAGTACATCTTAGGTGCTATGTACATTTGATTCGGCCCTACGATACGAGTGGAGAAGACATTGTCCAGATGACAACGGCCTACCGGCTATCGACGCTATGCTGGAATTCCTACGTGCGCAGGTCCGGATCCTGTCGTATGACTCCGAAGTCGACTCTACCGCCACCAAGAAGTTTTCAACCTAGCCGAAGAAGGCTTTTTCGAACAAACACGTACATCACGTCATGGTCTCCAAGCCCGTCTGCGGTGCCTGTAATCATCCGGGGCACCCGGTCTCACGTTGCAACAAATTCTGGGATATGGACTTGGAGAAGAGGGCAGACTGGAGGATTTCGAGGTCAGAGATGGCGTCACGTACGAACCGAGGAAAACCCAGCTGATCTAGCCAGCAAGGGAGTTTCACCTTCCGATCTCATACATTCTACCCTCTGGTGGAATGGGCCACCGTGGCTACAACAACCTCCGACCGAGTGGCACCACTTCCTAGTGCCTCCCTGCCGAAGGAGGTACCCGAGACTCGCAAAGTCGTTCCTACTTGTGCCGTGGTCTCATCCGAAGCTTGGACTCTACTGACGAAACACACATTCTTCTTCCAACTGGCACGCACTGTCGCCTGGATACGTCAATTTATCCACAATGTCAGAGTTCCTCCAAGTCGTCGTAGGATGGACTCGGTACTACTCGCTGAAGAAACTCAAAGCGCTCAGACGTTCCTGCTCCACCTGTCTCAACGAGAGGTCTACTTCGACCTACTGGACCGCGCCAAGGATGGAGTCCTGCGGAACATTCCCTCCTCTGTCAAGAAATTCGACGTCAGTGTCGGAGAGGACGGACTCTTACGAATACAAGGAAGGCTCCGAGACCCTTCTATTCCTCAACAACCGAAATCGCTCATCCTGCTCCATCTCTCCTCAGGATTGTGTCGACGGTTGATCGACACTCTATACAATGTAGACTAGCATCCTGGAGTCGCCCTGCTTCTCTCCATCATTTCCGAGCAGTACCATGTTCCAGGTCTTCGGAACTACCTCAAGGCATTAGGGAGAAGTTGCGTGACTTGCAGGAAACTCAATGCGCTCTCAGCCACACCAAAGATGGGGACACTGCCCTCCACACGCACGACGCCAGCACCTCCCTTCTACACCTCCGGAGTGGACTTTGCAGGTCCATTCCTGATTCACCGAGGCAATCCACGAAAGCCTACCAGGGTGAAGGTGTATGCGGCCATTTTCGTCTGCTTCGTGACTAAAGCTGTCCACATAGAGCTCTGCTCAGACCTTTCCGCCGACGCCTTCGTGGCTGCTTTGAACCATTTCTGTGCCCGTCGAGGAGTTCCACATACACTTCAATCCGACAACGGCTCTAACTTCGTTGGCACTAAGGCAGAATTCGATGAAGTCCAGCAGATGCTTCGACACTCCACGACTGGGAACGCCTTATCTCACCTATCTACAACCTCAGGCATGACATGGAAGTTCATACCACCACGCGGCTGCAGTCAAGGCTATGAAGGCCACGATCCGGAAGCTCATCTCACCTCGACCGCTCTCCTACGAAGAGTTGAATACACTCCTGATTGAAGCAGAAGCCATTCTGAATTCCAGGCCATTGGCTCCAATTTCGTCGACGGATCCAGACCAGGATCTAGTCCTCACACCTGGACATTTCCTGATTGGCAGACCGCTGAAATCACCGCCTCCAACTCGAGCCCGTTCAGAAGCCAACATCACTACACTGCGTCGTTGGAACCTCGTCCAGCGCTTGAGGCAGGACTTATGGCTCACTTGGAAGGCGAGGTACTTACAATCATTGAATGCTTGAGCTAAGTGGCACCTTCAACATCGCAACTACATGGTGGGAGACATTGTCATTGTCAAGGACGATGCCTTGGCAGGCAGGAGCTGGCCTCTTGGACGAATAACCGCTACACATCAGGGAGACGATGGTATCGTCAGAGTGGTAGACGTACTACTGAGGGGAAAAGAATATCGAAGATCTACAAATCGCCTCATACTCCTTCTGGAAGAAGACATCGGCGCTTCGTCCCCCCCGGAGGATGTTCGGGACCAAGCTCCCGAAGAGGAAAAGATCGCCGCATGAACTGATCCCGTGAACATTGAAACTCCTCCCTCACCAAAACCACTTTGATTTCTGTATCATTGGTCACATATATGGTGTTCAATTACTTGTACGTATCCAATAACTGCTGTGGTTCGGGAAATATGCAAAGACAAGATCGCTGCATAAACTGATCCCGTGAACATTAAAACGCCTCCCTCACCAAAACCACTTTGATTTCTGTATCATTGGTCACATATATGGTGTTCAATTACTTGTACGTATATTCTTTGCATATTTCCCGAACCACAACAGTTATTGGGGTGGAGTACACACTTTTGGGGAGCCAGGACAAGACTTCAATTGCTCTGCAACAGAGGTTGAATCTTGGCTTTAACTCAGTGTCACAGGGAAGCAAGGAACTGATCCTTTGTGTTCGACGATTGTGCAATTGACCAGAATCTTCGGGACGGTCCACTTGATACGTCTTTGCACTGTGGGAGCGCCTTACAACCGCCCCCACACTCAGAACTGTTCTTCCAATATGGTAGTGCCATCTTAGAAGTCCTGCAATGAATATACATTTATGATCTAAATATGACATGGCAGTGCCTCGTCAATTAAAGTGCCAAGAAAAAGAACGAAGCAAAATATTCATTTAAAATTTTTTCTTCCATAAACAGGTTTTATAGAGATTTTGTTCTCCCTCTAGCACACTTAACGCAAGCCACCCTCCCTCCCTTCACTGACAAAAAATCTCTATTTTGCCTCCCCCCCTCACTTTAGCAATTTTTTAATTAAAAAACAAAACCAAAAACTTCAAAGAAATTAGAAAATATTTGATGTGTGGTAATACACACTACAACATTTCTATGTTTTTTTCACTTTGGGTATTACTGTATCATAGGTATATATGTAATGTTACAGCTCTTTGAGTTACTAATGTTTTTTACCACACCAGCAGTAAAAATAAAATGGTGAAAAAGCAATACAAAAATGAGTAAGTGGCAATTGTAAATATATTATCAGAAAGAAGATGAACAAAAATGACAGTTAGCTGAGCTGCTCTAGCTGGGATTCTAATGTGACTAGCTCCATGGAGGTGGTGAGCTGACTTGAAAGCGTGATCCTCTAATGCACTGGATTGCATATCTGAGCAGAGAGAAAGTGATGATACATTGTAAGCTTCATTGGTTGGCAGTTAAGACATTTTAACTTGCTCTTTACACAGACACAGTCCTTGCAGCTTCCAACTTTATGCAGCTACATGGTAGTTTTCAATAAAGAGTGTCTACTAGTTGATTTTTCATCCAGTATGAAAAATCAACTAGTAGACACTCTTTATTGAAAACTACCAAAATAACATTTCTTTCGCTGTATGACTGAATTACATACATTCTTTCCTTCAGTACATGGGGTTGGCTTTTAAGTGTGGCCGCACATAGCAATGCGCACCACCCGTAGATCCAGACATTAATTTATTCCCCGCTAATATCCCACCAGTGAACGTGGGTCCTAAATCCACGAGCTCCGGTAAGGGGTCGAAGGACCAGGAATCTCAATTCACCACGTACCAACTACAAGTCGTGCGCAGCGCGCAACTACCTAGGACTCAGCGAGACGGATACTTTGCCGTCGTTGCAGGTCTGGCCGGAGATAGGCGTGGGTGATGCCGCACACAGCACAACTTATTGGCAGAATTGATCTTCAAATAATGCATACAACTACAACACTTATACAGTGCTTCCAACTTAAAGAGTGGATTTTTTTAAACTACTGTATAGACCCTCACTACAGTCATTTAACATACACATACCTTTTCTTCATCATCCCAATAATGTTTACAATAGTAAAACTGCCTG
>WLWI01002782.1_pt1 | contig 15099 bp, 11 predicted proteins | sample 6701501 | NCBI WGS metagenome assembly WLWI01 (sample SAMN12718690, study PRJNA515312) | sponge metagenome | isolation source: marine sponge | host: Mycale hentscheli | place: New Zealand: South Island, Marlborough, Capsize Point | collected 2014-11-01
TTGATTTTACTCGCTACGCGCGCGCTACAAGGAGCGTACAATATAAACCGTACAATATGGGAGAATACAGAACGCTCGCGTGATGCGGAAATATTCAAGTAAAAATATCAAAGCTGCAATAAATATACATATGTATAATATACATATTATATATACATATATAATGTATATATAGTAGTAGGCCATTAAGCAAGGGTTTATGTAGGAATTAGTAGTCTAAGGGGAAAGGGTGAGAGTGAGATTGTGGAGTCTCGAGGGGTCACAACTTTCATTCATAGTTAAAGCTTGTTAAGCTTGTAGGGAGTAAGCTAGCTTCAGTATATTGCAATCCTAGCTGCAGAATTTTTTGCAGGGGAATTTACAAATGGATTAACCCAAGAATCAAATTATCTATTTCGTGCTTTTTAACAGTGAAAATTGTGAGTAATATTCAGGCTCCTTCACCCACTGCCCATGTGAATATTTGGATGTTATTGGCAAAATCAGAACACTCAGTTGTAACTGTATAAAACATTTTTTGTCAACCATTCATTTCAAGTACATCAAATTATACCATATATAATATTGAGGAAGCTTTGTGGGTAAAGGGGGGAAGGGGAACTTTTTCTATTTGTGCATGCAAATTTTATTTGAAAGTGTGGTTAAACACCACATTCCAGCAGAATGTTTTCAGTGTGAGCAATTGACCAGGCTATTCAGAAGCGAAGTGATCAGGTAAAGGGTCTGGTTAGTGAGACCAGCGGCGAATGTCTGTGCAGTGTATTCATTCATTCAGTACACAGTGGTCATCCTGCCTTATGTCTGGATGAGAGGAAAGAAAGGGAAGTGAAAATTGTTCCATCTAAATTTTGATGTTTATATAAATTTGAAACTTCCATTGCACGGAATCCCCTCCCCCCATGATGCATGGGGATGTGCGTGTTGGGTAGGGGGAGGGGCTACACCCAATGCTTGGGGGCTGCACCGCTAGATGTTGTCACAAATGCATGAGTTAATATAATCATAGGACACACCCATATGTGTAGGTGGAGCCTCTTAGAAATGCTCATATACTCGCTCATGAACAATTGACTGCAAAGTTATGAAAATAAGGAAGAGTAACTGATGATACTTTACCACAAAGATGGTTTATTTTAAACTGTGCAAGGCTAGTAATGCTCTCTTTGCCCCTAATTCTAATGAGCTGCTAATGCTTGTGTTATGGTCAACAAATCAAGTCAAAATTGTAGTTCTTTAACGTTGGATTGTATTGTGTATATGTACACACATTCACACATGATTTACCTTTTCCACTCGTACAGTTCAGAGTCTATGCAATAAACTTCGCCCAATGTTTGATCCTGCCCGATCAACACTCGAGACTCTGTCTGGATTAATCCTTCAGGATATGTACTTCAAGTGAGTTGAGTATGTCGTTTCACCTGTCACTAAAATCAGAAAGAAGCTAGTGTTTTATTTCAAGATTTTAAAGGGGACGGGGGGATAAATGAGAGTTGTTAAGATTTAAGGGGAAAAGTGGTTGAACGGAATGGCCGTATTTACCAAACAGCGTACCATTTCCTCCCTCCCCTGTTTTTTTTTTTTTATGGTGCGACAGCTGTTTTACAGAACAGAAGTCTGAACTTTTTTTTTTTTGGCGCTCACAATAATGGCCTCATTATAGAGTTTCTTCTATTCGGTGGACATATTGATACTCCATTTTGGAACACAGGGATCAGCTACAAAAACTTTATTGAGTGAAGAAATTATAAATAAGCAATTTTGTCTGCTGAGACCATATTTATCATTGCTTTCTTTCCTAGCACCCAAAAGATATAATTACTGCTCAGTGTCATAATTATGCCACAAAAGAGATGATACAAGCTATGTATCCTAATTAATGCACTTGCCACAGTCTGCCTTACACTGCCTGTGACTATACTATGGTGGCAAGAAGTTTCTTGCAAATGTGAAGCTAATAAAATTAAGATAGAAAATAGGTTATCCAATTAAAGTTATTAGTCACATTAGATGGATATTGCTTAAAATTCCCCAGAACAGTTTTTGAATAAGGACTTACTGAAATTAGGAAAAAAAAAAATATGAAAAATTATATCACATCTTGATGTGTACTCTTTTTTTCTTTCTAAATATTGATTAAAGTTGATTTTGAGGTGTTTTTTTTTTTGTTTTGTTTTTTTTTGTTTGTTTTTTCTTTACTTGACAAATCTTCAAATGGGAGAGGGAAAAGGCAAAAGGGAAAGCAAAAACCCCACCCACCCACCCACCCACCCAACTGAAATACACCCTGCACTCTGTTCTGATGTCATGGTTTGTGTTATTGTCATTAATGTTATTGTTGTTGTTGTGTGCTTAGATTCAATGACCAGTGGAGAAATGTGTGTCAGAACCTCTCATTTTTGTCATCTTTCCTGGTGTATCTAGAGTCCAATAGTCTGGCATCAAGGGAACAAGTGGGGCAGCATTTAGGACGTATGTGTGTGTGTGTGTGTGTGTGTGTGTGTGTGTGTGATGCATATGTATATGGGTGTGGGATATGTGTTAAAGGAACCTTATCAGATTGTAGGAAATGCACACTGAGAGTGAAATGCCAGTCTTTGTGTAATGTGAAAACCCCTTGCCCAAAAAAAATTGGTTCTCTTCACCTGATCAAAAACAAATCTGTAACTTGAGCACATGAGAATTTCAGTTTCTACTTGGTTGGAAACTTTTATTTCACTGATTGTTGGATTGCAAAAACTGGCTCTCTTCCTCCCTCCCTCCCCTCCCACCTGTATATATATATATTATATATATATATAATTTTTTTTTTGTTGTTGTTGAGGTTTTCCCAACAACACCACCAGTGTGTGATTGGGTGTGTCTGATTAGTGACCACCATCAGGGCACCTGCTATGGGTGTGGCTTTAAAGATGTGTCTCTCTTTACTATTATTGCTTGGTAGAGTTACAATTGAGTTAACTTGCCAGCAGTGGTCATGGTGAAAGTCAATTAGACAACTTGGTGTGCTCAAACTCAATGATATTCATAACCCTGTGAATATCATCGGGTTCTCATTCAAAATTACTCAATTCAAATGCATATCCCATGGTAAGCAACACACTGCTTGAGATGGTGTAGACTAGAGCAGTAGAAATAGCTGAGCTAGTATTTGTGAGGTTTGCACTTTGCTGCTCAGTACTTCTTCGTGGCTTCTGGTCATGGTGTACACCATCTGCTGAAACTTAATAATTATACAGTATTGACTCCTGGGATTTGTTTTGTTATGTTTAGTGGTTGAGTAGTTGGTTTCCGTTTGATCCTAGCTTGGGGGCAGTGTCATTTATATATATATATATATATATATATATATATATGATCAGTTTTGTTGGGTACCTAGTTTGAGCTTTTAGCTGTTAGGAAACACACACACACACACACACACACACACATACACACACACACATACACACACACAATCCTGCCAGAGCTTGATGTATATTTGAGTGAGTGAAAGACAGTGGAGCTGTAAGATACCCATGTCTCTAATGACTGCAATAGCCAAGTCAGGACTGGACATAGTTGTGGCCTGCTAATTATCACATTAATGTCCAATTATCCAATTAGCTGGATGGCTTGAGCTCCACCTATTTTAATTGACTTTTCATTGAAATCTGGACTGTTCAAAAGGATTCTCTGGGCATGACCAATCCATCCCTGCATGTGGAATAATCAGTAGTGGGATGATCATCTACATGTACTGCTGGTCAGGCTTGATCAAGTATTGACCTCTAGATGAAGTGAATCTCCTAACCCAGTCTTTTTATTGTTAGAACTGTACTCATGATAAGTATCTAGCGAGTCATTACGAGTCATTAGGACAACACGCACACATTTAACACACACAAATGTAACACACATGTAACACATACACATGTAACACACACCAAGAAGTTATTTTGTTTATATATTTCAAGCACAAAATGGATAGTACATGAGCTTTCTTTAATGTTGGATTGATTGATTAATTCTGACACCAGTGAAAAGCTACTACTTGGTTGACATAGCAACTGTACCCATGAAGCTATTCATTGAGCCTGGGGTGTAGTCAAATTGTATTCATGGAGTTTATGATCTCACTGTGCTGTGGGGCACTGAATTGAGTTGCTTCCCCTGTACTTCCCCCTCTCTTCCAGCTGACCTTTGTCTTCTTAGAGCTAGCTAGCTCAGTGCCCCAATGTGGGGGGAGGGGGGTCATTGGTGATAGCTGAGTAGCTTGCAGAGTCTTAGTCCTATAGAGCATGTGAATTAAATCACATTAGATTTAGCTGTAGCTGTGAAGAGATGGCTGCCAGCTGTTGTTATGGGTGACTGTATTAAAGAGATTGTATGTACAGCTTGGGGAGTGTATTAGAGAGATTGTATATACAGCTTGGGAAGTGTATTAGAGAGATTGTATGTACAGCTTGGAGATTGTATGTACAGCTTGGAGAGTGTATTAGAGAGATTGTATGTACAGCTTGGGGAGTGTATTAAAGAGATTGTATATACAGCTTGGGGAGTGTATTAGAGAGATTGTATATACAGCTTGTGAAGTGTATTAGAGAGATTGTATGTACAGCTTGGAGATTGTATGTACAGTTTGGAGATTGTATTAGAGAGATTGTATGTACAGCTTGGGGAGTGTATTAGAGAGATTGTATGTACAGCTTGGGGAGTGTATTAGAGAGATTGTATATACAGCTTGGGGAGTGTATTAGAGAGATTGTATATACAGCTTGGGGAGTGTATTAGAGAGATTGTATGTACAGCTTGGAGATTGTATGTACAGCTTGGAGAGTGTATTAGAGAGATTGTATGTACAGCTTGGAGATTGTATGTACAGCTTGGGGAGTGTATTAGAGAGATTGTATGTACAGCTTGGGGAGTGTATTAAAGGAACTTCTTGCTGCAAGTTATGTAGTAATCATATTAGAGATACATGTAGCTGCAGTAAGTTACATGATCTCTCGTTTGAGTATCTATGAGTAGTAGTCAAGTCAGACTGAGCATGCTCATTCAAACATACTCCTTTCATGAATTGTTTCTTTCCCAAATGTAAAGCCACGCCTTACCTCATTTGATTGTTCTTCCTTTTGTGTTGCTCCTATGCCGTATGCTACATCTCTGTGGGCTTTATGCTGCATCTCTGTGGGCTTTATGCTGCATCTCTGTGGGCTTTATGCTGCATCTCTGTGGGCTTTATGCTGCATCTCTGTGGGCTTTACATATGTTTTTCGTTCAAGAGCTGTCTTGTAACCGCAATGAACCAGGATAAGGTAATATTGAGAGTTGTAGTGATTTTCCTATTGTGAGAAGCATTCAAGTCTTTGGAATTGTCACTTGGTTGTTGTTGTTGTTGTTGTTGTTGTTTACCTAACATGGTTCCAGGGTTGTTTGGGGTGATTGTAGCAGGAGCAGTCAATGGTTTGGTACTTGAATTGTTTTGTTTTGTTTTTCTTTTTCTCCTCAAATTTTAAATATTGGTATTACATTTCATTTGAAACTATTCTATTTTGTCTTCACCATTGGGTGGAAGCTTTCCTGTAAGTAAGTCTCACCTCACCTGCAGCTCATATGGTATTTGACACCACATTCTTCTCTTTCATGCGGCCACTGATTTGAACACCAAATTGGCCTTTAAATATGTATGCATCATTTTACATACATGTCCACACACACATTCGATTGCATACATACATACACATGTGCATGTGTACCACAGTAGTCTCTGAACTTCAGAGAGCGCAGACTTACCAGTTGAAGCAGCAATTATATTTAGGTATTTCTCAGTATTTCTTAGTGTACAGTACGAAGATAAACCACATATTGAAACCAATGGCTAATATTAGAAGATGTCACTCCAATGAAATGATTGCTTGTCTGACCGACCAGTTCAGAATAGATATTATTGTCTATGTTTTGTTTTTGTTGATCTTATTGCTGCTGTGGGTATGTCTGCTTATTGTACATTAGTTTTGGATGCAAGGTTTGTGTCATTATATGTCATATAGTTGGTGTGGATTCCAAGAAAGGGCTGCATCTCGAGCTGGACGACTATCTGGTGGGACTTCTGAGCATGTGCAGTGAGCTTGTAAGTAAAACGGCAAGTTTCAATTGCTGGGTTACTTGTGTTGGCACTGCCAGTGAAGTTCTCTCTCTTTTGTTGTCCAACTTTAGCTGGGAGTAAATGTAAATATACTTGCAGCCCATGCTAAATTTCTTTTCCTACGGCCAAATTTGTAGAGTATTGAATATGCGATTCTAGATATTTGCTGGATATTACAGATTAAGTATGTACATATTGTGTCAGGATTGGGTAGTTGTGGTTGTTCACATTATCCTTATCACTTCCAGAGGTTGTCCAGTATGCCCATACTGGTTTCTGGTTGCTCATTATCAAGTTAGGGAATGAGCTAAGATAAGTAAAAGATTTGAAGGGCTTGGGTGAGAAGGTGTATGTACTAGTGAGGGCATGTGTTAGTGCATGATGTACAGTATGTGTGTGTGTGTGTGTGTGTGTGAGGGGTGGGAGGGGGGGGGGAGAAAAGGGAAAGTGTGTGTGTGTGTGTGTGTGTGTATTCCACTTATTTATTCAGCTACAATGAAAGAGAAAAGACATGCCCTGGTTCGCTTGGCAAAGTGAACAGACCAGCTATCTCTTACACATACTTACATGCTATTATCACTTTTTGATAAGCATTGCTTTAAACTGGTGACTTCAGCAGTATTCAAGGCATGCAATCACCTGCAATAGTAGGTTTTGGCAAACGCTTAAAAAAAAAAAGACTATAAATGATAGTGAACTTGATCACTTTACTGAGCATTTATGGTCGGAAACTAAAAAATTATCTATGTATAATTATTAAATGAGGTTGTCTAATCAGAAGCACTTCTTTTTTTATAGCTGTTCTTTCGAGTGTAAAGTATGCTCACCTACTTTATTATTGTGTAAAGCAAGCTTTTCTGTTTTATTATTGTATTTAGCTCGTCTCTTATTGCGGGAAATATCTTGCTGATGAAGTATACAGCAATTCGTATAATGGCAATATTTTTTGGAACGGCATATTCTAAAAGGATGTGACAGGTGGATGACATTTATAAGAGGGTTGGTGTGGGGTTGTTAGCTTCACCATGTGGCAAAACTTCTGTGTTTGTGGCAAAGCATAGCATCAGCATTTTTTTAATCTGACATAATTTTATACATTATAATTGTTTTGAGAAAATATATCTGTAATTAGCACTGGAAGAGCAGTACTCATGACAGACTAAAGCCCTAAAGGACACTGTGTCAGTGTCATTTAACAATTATTATAGTGTATATATTTATATATAAATTATACAATATAATTATATAAACAAATGGTTTGTATTCATGTATGTAGTCCAGGCTGGCAGTAAATAGTGTCATACTGGGTGACTTCAACAGGCCCTTTGAGATAGCCACCTTCACTTCAGAACTAACGGCAGGCTTTAGGCTGCTGAATCTCAAGAACGACTTCCTCCGCAAGAAGTTTGATGCTTTGAAATACGACGTGAAGAAAATAGAAGAGGTGGTATATGACATATCAATACGAGGGTTGAAGCCAGCAAATACTGTGTGACACTGCATTACACCACATAACATTATCATTCACCGCAATAAGCTGTGTAGCTAGCCTGTGATGTTTATATTTGGCAAAAAGACAAAGTGCAAATTGTATTATAATGAAACTGTATTCAAGTCTTTCAATCCAATGCTAGCCAGTGTTTTTGCCAGATAATTTTATAACTCTCTTGCCAAGAATTCTGGCAAGCTGTGCAGATATGGGGTCATGAGGCTTGGGGGAAAATATTTGACCTATAATACATATTTGACCTATAATACATATTTGACCTATAATAAATAGTAGAGTGTTGTTGTCCCAGAATTGTTTGAGTCGTAGTTCACTAAGGGAGAACGAATATTTCCACTTCCGGTATATAACGACCACAATTATGCAAAGAACGCAATTCACAACTATCCTATTTTTATCAACGAACTCGTTAAATTATCTCTGTCGCCGTTATCCTTGGTGGTGCGTGTTGAAAGCTCTTTACCTGTACGGGGTCCGTGAAATACTGCCTACTGGGACAGAGGTCTGTCTTCTAGTGCTGGTCGTTATCCTTGTTACAATATCCACGAGGAACGGGCTAAGAGGGAAGTACAATTTGCGTCTGGGATCTAGTCTCCTACAATGTTCCCTTCCATTCACCAGACCCCTGCTGTAAAACGACTGCTAAGCTATAAGCAAACCCCAGACGAAGAAGAAGGGGAAGAAAAATGGTCCGAGAAGGCCGTAAAGTCACTTATAAAGAAACTGAAGAAAAGTGGTATGTTAGTCAACAATGTAGAGGTAGCTCATAGTTTATAGTTAGCTGCACTGTTTCAGTTGGCAAGGACCATAGTAGCTGAGTACTATGTAATAAATTTAAGGGTGCTAATAGGTTTAAGAGTGAAGTAAACATTCTGTGAAGCCAGGTGGGTTTGTTTAAATATAAAGTGGACATATGTTATAGTGGTGATACAGCTGAGTTGGCTTTTGGCTAATCACTGTTCTTTAATTGTTTAAATTGTCATTTGCAACCAAATGGCACAGGTGCTGATAGTTGTGATCTTGAGGTGTGATCCACAAATAGCTTAAGAGTAATCATCACTTCAACCCATTGGATTCTTCCCTGACTTTGGTAAGGGAGGGAGGGGAGCCTTGCTGCTGACATAGCTCTATTTGTCTAAACTTGCATCATCGCATGAGAGAAGAGGCGGAGGACTCAGATAGTGAGAAACCATTTTTTCACTCTCATCGTACATTTCTTGGAACATCCAAAGTTCACTATTGTTATGACTCTAAATAATAATTTTGCCGGCTTTATTCGAGTGTATCATTGAGCATAATAGGTAAATTTCAAAGCATAATAGATAAATTTCAAAGCATAATAGATAAATTTGACGAGCATTGGAGCAGAGCACAATTGGTGGAAAATGGAGCATAATTGGCCCAGGCCTAGGAGGGAGGGGATGAAAATTTGGTATTGTGGTATCGATTCACATTACTTGATGGTTGTCTACTTTCTGTTTTATGTATGGTGAATCACACCTACCTTTGTCCTATAAGGAAGCTACTAAAAGAAACTAAACTTGTTGCATAATGGACTCTTTCCACATCACAATTCAGATGCTGACACCTGGTTGGATGTGTGAATGTTACCATGGCAGCTAATTAGTAACTCAGGTTCTTCATCTGTACCTTTTCCTAAATAAGGAATTTAGCCTTTTCAGTGTCATATCCTGGGTTGATGGCATGGCATCCTAGTGGAGTGGATGTGGTAACTATGGGGATAGAGAAAGAGGGCATGTAGTGTCACATTACATGGTGGTTGCTCACTCGGCTCTGGTTATTAGTCTAGGTGGGTGGGGTTGGCATGTGAGTGCCTTTTATCAGTTATTTGAAATGGTCATATCTTTTGCTCTTCAAGTTAGTTCACCTACTGAAACCGCTGGCACTACTTTTGTAGTTTCTGCACTTTTGTTCATGGACTAGAGTGAAGGCTGGGAGGCTAGAGTGAAGGCTGAGGCTAGAGTGAAGGCTGGGAGGCTAGAGTGAAGGCAGGGAGGCTAGAGTGAAGGCTGGGAAGCTAGAGTGAAGGCTGGGAGGCTAGAGTGAAGGCAGGGAGGCTAGAGTGAAGGCTGGGAAGCTAGAGTGAAGGCTGGGAGGCTAGAGTGAAGGCAGGGAAGCTAGAGTGAAGGCTGGGAGGCTAGAGTGAAGGCAGGGAGGCTAGAGTGAAGGCTGGGAAGCTAGAGTGAAGGCTGGGAGGCTAGAGTGAAGGCAGGGAGGCTAGAGTGAAGGCTGGGAGGCTAGAGTGAAGGCTGGGAAGCTAGAGTGAAGGCTGGGAGGCTAGAGTGAAGGCAGGGAGGCTAGAGTGAAGGCTGGGAAGCTAGAGTGAAGGCAGGGAGGCTAGAGTGAAGGCAGGGAGGCTAGAGTGAAGGCTGGGAAGCTAGAGTGAAGGCAGGGAGGCTAGAGTGAAGGCTGGGAGGCTAGAGTGAAGGCTGGGAGGCTAGAGTGAAGGCTGGGAGGCTAGAGTGAAGGCTGGGAGGCTAGAGTGAAGGCTGGGAGGCCGGATGTTGCTTCACTAGCTTTTAAATTCAACAGTTGGATCCAAGACTATGGCCATTGGACACATGTAAGGATTTACTCTGTTTTTCTTTCTTCTTCCATCCCCCCCTTCCCCCGCTCTCTCTCTTATAATTTTAGCATCTCCTGGGTTGCTGAGTTTCTTATGCTGTGTCAAGGTTATTTGGTCAAAACCACTTCAGAAACCCAAAGCAAGTCCTAAGAATGTAACTTCCCTTGGTTAATTCAATCACAAACTCGCCATGTGGCCAAACCCCAGTCTAAATACTGCATGTAGATCTCCTGATGCCCTCCCCTTTTTTTCTTCTGCACATCTTTTTTTTTTTAGACTGTGATAGTGACAATAGTTACTGGACAAGTAGTGTAGTCATTTTATAACTTTGTGGTTGTGATTTTAAAAATAATAAAAGTTGAAGGCTAAGCTAATTTATGCTCTGCAAGCATAGCGCAGGCAATTAACACTACATGCAGTTCCGCTTGGATTTGTATTTTGATAGATCCATACCCGTGGTTAAATTGTTGTTCAGCAACATTACCTTTGTTTCTTTAGTAGGAAGACAGATTAGCATATTATCGACTAGTATTATTGATAGTATGGTTTTACCCTAGAATGTGGTTATTTTTATTAATGGACGAGACCATGTATTAGCCCTTACTCAATAGAGGTAATTTTTTAAAAAGAAAATGCAGGAATGTATTATTAACTAAGATGCTAGAGTTTGTTGTTGTTGTTTTTTTGTTGTTATTGTTTGTACATAGCAATTAACAAGGTGAGTTTTTACTATAGTTGAGTGTCTGCTATAGTTTGAAAACCATTAGTAGTTGAAACTCTGCTTTAACTGGTGAAAGTTTTGTTTTGTGGCAAAAGTAACTTAGCAACCATGATGGGTGGGGCTTTGTTCGGATACTGTACTGTGTGGATACTGTACTGTGTGGATACTGTACTGTGCGTGCTATTTTTTCTCAAGTCATCAAGCGGTGCAAGGCTTTCTAAGGGGTGTGGTTTAAAGCTTGTTAGGGGTGCAGTAGCTTGTTGGGAGTGTGAAAGCCTTTGTATTTCATGATACTGTATGGTCAAATGATTGAAAAGTTAGGCAGGTCAATTTCCACAGTTATACAACTGAATGGCTTATCGCTGGGAGATATTTTACCTTAAAAATGCCTAACTATCCTTTTAGTTCCCTCACACCTTTAGTTCCCTCACACCTTTAGCTCACTCACACCTTTAGTTTGTATGTTGGTCTCTAGTCACTCTATGCTCGAGTTACATGGCAGACTGAGTCCAGATATTTATGTTACCATGGCTTTTGTAGCAACTCGACATTCTTAGTTTATTGGTCCGTCACTTAAAAAAGTTGTTTTAATTCAAGAAATTAATTTCCCTCAAGACAAGTCATTCATCCTGGAAGAGCTAGATTAGCACGTCTTTGTTTAACTTAATTTAAAATGCTCGTGTATCACGAGAAATGATGCATCGATTTCAGCATGGGAGGTTGTTTACAATGCAAGTGAAACAGTTGTATAGAAATATTCTAGACCTATGGTGGTCTATTTTTGTATTAACCTTGCACTCTCATCCTTCCTTTGTCCATTCACCGCTGTTATTAACAAATGAAGTTGTTGTATATATATTGAGGTGTTCCTAGCTTATTTCTCGACTCTCTACCTTTGAAGAGTCAAAATATGTATACTTTTCAGCCTTCGCATTACTGACTCAACATTTTTTTGAAGTTGAGGCGTTTGTGTGTGTGTATGTGTGTGTGTGTGTGTGTGTGTGTTTCCGGTGTTCAAAGGTTGCAAACAAGTCACGGAATCAGCTGTGTCTTGTATGGCTTGTTTCCACCATGTGGATGCAGTGTGAAGGGTCTGCCTCAACCCATATCCTGCTAGCGAATGGCTTCACCATCCTTCCGAGGTTTCTCTCTCTCACTCTTTTTTTTTATATTGTAGGTATTTTATTTAGTATTTTAACTAAGTTGAAAATAAGTGCAATTAAGCATATTAAGACTAGCTATGTTGAGCCTTTCGAAGGTTTCTATGAATGTATTTCCATGCTGCCTTTTCAAAATTGTAAAAATATAAATTCAGTTAGTTTGTTGTTGCCGTGACACTTCTTTGAGTGGCATACGAGCATGTGTGATGGCGAGGTAAGTTCTAGTTTTGTTAGAATTACAGAGTGAAATGTGTATGTGTTGATAGAATGTATGCTTAAGTCGAGCTTTTGCAAGGACATGATAGGAAGACTTGTATGCTAGAAACTGTGTACTCTCTTGTATGAGTACCCCACCCACCTCAGTGCTGCTGCCTGTGTAGCTGCTTTAGTCCCGGGTTTGAAAAAAAAAAAAAAAAAAAGAAGCTCTAGTGCTAGTTGTAGTCTCTCTAATGGAGCACACAGTATTCTATAAACTAGAACCCTTTCCCCTTTCAGCTTTAAAGTTAGTTCTAGTACTCATTACAGCAGCTAGTCAGTTTGTCAACTGCAGAGGTTCAAGAAGGTGGAAGTTTGGTCAAGCTTAGAGTACTCTAAAACTTTATTGCCAGATTGTTTTTTTCTTCCCCCCCCAGCAATTGAGTCAGTGTTAGTCTTCAGAGTTTTGCTACAAGTTACTCGCCTGAGTAGCTTCTCTCAGAGGCACTTGTAGGCAGTACATGCTCCTTTTGGTTCATTTCCTTTAGTTTAGAGAGTGAGTTACAGGACGCAGTGCAACTTGTTGGTAAATTTAAATTGCACACCAATGAGTGAGATGCTTAAAAGCGTATTATGTGTGCAAGTACACACTTTCTGAATAGTCTGGTGGATCGTCGTGTGTGTGTTACTGTGCAGCAGAGCTGTGAAACACCGAGAGTTTGCAGTGAATGTTTTATTCAAGTAGCAATTAAGCTGAAGTCAGGATATAGCAAATTGAACAACATTGGTTGAGATTGATAGCCATTGCAATGCAGCGGTTTGATAATTGCTGTGTCTGGTATTAGCCTGGTGGCGTTTGAATTCAAGCATGGAGACTCCAGCAACAGGGATACCCAGTAATGAGGGTTTTCAAGCTCCAGTCTGGTGCATACTTGCTGGAGTATAGCAATAGTAATAAGTGATTGATGTCATGACTTCAAAGGGCCAGTGAAATGTCCGGTTTCCTCATCCATAGACATCAAAGAGAGTGCTCGCTATGGAATGTCAGGGGGGAGGGGAGGGGAGGGGAGGGGCATAAGGATTGAATGAGAAATTTAGCGTGTCCACGTGATCTGACCTGCTATAACTACCCTCAGGTAGCGTGCATCTGTTCATTCAAGACTAGTATGTATGTGTAGAATTAGGAGGGGGGCTGAAATGTACTAGAGTATGTATGCACTTACATATGATTTATGATTAATTAAATAAGAGAAACTGAGCAAGGCATTTTCTCAGTTTGAATCTATTGCTTAGTGTAAGAGTTGATGTGACCCACTCTTTTAAAAGTCATTTCTATGTTATTTCACTACTTCTAGGATTAACTGCACATGGTAATATTGCCGTTTGTTTATTGATCTCAAAGTTATTTGGCACTTTAGTGTGATGCTGACACATCTGCGCTTATACTCTAACAACGCACGTTTCCCATAATTAATTAGGCAAAGGGAGTGAGGGGGTGGGGTGGGAGAGGATAATGGGGCGACTTAGTCAGCCAATACAAAATGGCAATTGGAAAATATTGACTTCTGATCTTATGGTAGTAGTTTTCTAACTAATGACAATAGATACATTCAATGACCACTGAACTTGATCACAATGTGCTGGGAGAATACTTCATTAAGGTTTGTTTGTTTTTCTCTTTGTGTTTGCATGTGTTTTGTGTATTTTGTTTCCTGTAAGGAGGTTTGAGCGAATTAGAGAAAGCTATCCAGTCTAAAGGAGAGATCCCCACGGCCTGTGTTACCATCCCTCGCAGCCTGGACGGCAGACTACAGGTGAGCATCAGTGACACAGTGTACGCATATATATGGCTGCCCTAGTTAGTGTTCTTGTTTTTAATGCTGCCATTTTAGGCAATGATCATTTTTTAATGCTGCCTGTTTAGTCAATGATGGTTGTATATCCATGAATTGAAATTTTAATTATTTGCAAGTTACAAGCTTCTTGGCTTCAGAATATTTTATTGCAAGCAGCTGGGGACAGTTGTCAATCTGGGGTGGGTGGGGTCCTATGTAATGCATGATATTTAGCCTACAAAAATATGTAAAGCACTTCTTAATTTAGCCTACCAAGTAAACTTATTTTATGGTTCCCTTGGTTTGTCACAGACAATTGCATGTGCTTGGCATCAGTATAGTTAAACCAGGCTCCATCCTACATATAAATGCCAATGTGGTTAGTCCTTATGATAGCAATTTAATTGTATGTGTGTGTGTGTGTGTGTGTGTGTGTGTGTGTGTGTGTTAATGAATAATTTGCTGGATAAGCATAAAGTTAAATTATTGTCTGTGGCTATGGTGTGTGCCAGTTCTAATTTTGTTTTTAGTTAGTGTAATGTTGGGTAGCTTTAATGAAGACCTCCCAGCTGGTTGATGTGGGGCATGACTAATTCTCAGACAGTCTATCGCCTTACAATTGATACTCCCAACTTAGCCACAAAACACAAGTGCTACTTTACAAGTACAAACTACAACTAACTGGGAGGCAGGGGGGGGGGGGGGGGGGGGGGGGGAAAAAAAAAAAAAAGAAGAAAGGGGAGAAAAAAAAAAAACCCCAAAAAAAAAAAAAAATAAAAAAAAAAAAAAAAGAAAAAAAAAAAAAAAAAAGGAAAAGAAAAAAAAAAAAAAAAAAGAATGAAAATAAAAACAAAAAGTAAATAAAACATTAAAAAGGAAAGGTGATTAAAAAAAAAAAAAAAACAAAAAAAAAAGAATAAGTCAAGGAAAAAGGAAGACAGAGCCAGAAAGTATGAGACTGGTCCTC
>WLWI01002783.1_pt1 | contig 15098 bp, 16 predicted proteins | sample 6701501 | NCBI WGS metagenome assembly WLWI01 (sample SAMN12718690, study PRJNA515312) | sponge metagenome | isolation source: marine sponge | host: Mycale hentscheli | place: New Zealand: South Island, Marlborough, Capsize Point | collected 2014-11-01
ATTGATGGCAAGCTTCTAACCAGACAGCGCCTGGTTACTGCAGTCAAGGTTGCACTGGAAGAAGCAGGCGTTGAGCCAGGTCAATACTCTGGACACAGTTTCCGCATTGGTGCAGCCACTACGGCGGAAGCTAGGGGCCTGGAGGACTCCACAGTTAGGACCTTGGGACGGTGGAAAAGTCTCGCGTACTTGGAATACATAAAGATTCCAAGGGCACAGTTTGCATCGTATACAGCAAGAATTTGTTGAACTCGCAAGTGTACTGGAACGGGTGGCTGTTGCTGTTGGTAATACACACTTACTGCAGTTCCTGTGGTGTCTGTTTAGGTAGCTGTTGTTTGTGTATTGCATTCTTGTTACAGTTATTGTAGTTGTTGTTTATTAATTATACTATTGGGGTCTCTCTCCCCCCCTTCTCTGTCTTAGTCTTGGCCTGGGGCGGGTGGTCGTGCCTCCATTGGCGGAATTAAAGGGGCTTGCCCCGCCCCGTTAATTACACCCCAGTCAGCCCAAGCTGATTTGGGGGCGGGGTGTCCGGCTCCACCTGAGCGAAAAGACTCAGCTACTAGAGCTGCGGCCATGGGAGAGCAGCTGGGGAGGGATGACAAGGTAAGTAGGTGTACATAATAATAGTGGTAACATTAATTGGCATTTGTATGTGGGAATAATGGTTCACTGCCGGGGCATGAGAGGGCTGGCAGTGAACTAAGGTGTTTTCAAGGTACAAGCTGCAGGATTAAACAGTGTTTAATGAATTATAGTTTTTGAAGTAGAATACCTAGAACAAATTGTAAGCTTTATAGTGCACTTGTCTTTTGTTTTTTAGTAGAGAATTAACGAGGAAACAAAAGTAGGTGTGGCTTTTTGCGTCTTAAAATCTGAACCCCCCAATGCGAACATCTGGCTACGGGCCTGTCACTCGCTTTCACTCACCAATTAACAACTGTGCTGGCCATTTGAGACATCAGTCATTTCTCCACTACATTGCTACATAGCTGCTGAAGCAGAAAGTCTTGGACTTTGCATAGTTGCCAACCGTCCCGAAACGTCCGGGACAGTCCCGGAATTATCTGCTCTGTTCCGTCCCGTAGCGGAAGTGTGAACTGTCTATTGTGTGTCCCTGAAGCGTCAGGGGAATTTGCTCCCACTACACTTACTTTTACATCCATGAATTTAGGCAAAGCAGAGGCTCTTTACTTATCACAACGAATCGTCCACATCCTATAAACTTACTGAACGGCTCGAGTATGCATGCATTTTTATTTAATAAATTAATTCTTGCATAAGTGAATTTTCGCCACAATTAGTTATTGGTGATCTTTACCTATTGTCCTCCGCACGGCTTCTCCACCCCCACTAAGAGGAAGAGAGTTTCCTACTTTGATCCAAAGTGGATTGAAGAATATAAAGGGATAGGGAGAAGCCACAAAGGTATCATGATAGCCTTTATGCCAGACACTACAAATGTAATGAAAGGAGTTCAGAAACTGATAAAAAGAGAAAAACCCCATCTTTATGATGCTGGTTGCATTTGTCACCTTGCTGACTTGTGTGTCAAGGCTGGAATGGCTGCTCTGCCAGTTGATATAGATCAATTATTTATCAATTATTTATTGACATCTATTTTTACTTTCAACACAGCAGCAAAAGAAATCAACAGTTTTTTTTTATATGTGGTATTCCTTCTATATTAATGAACCCAAAGTTCTCTTGAAGCATTGTCAAACTAGGTGGTTGAGTCTACTGCGATGTGTACGAAGGTATTTAGATTTGCTTGATGGTCTTTTATCGTACTTCCGCTCTTGTGACGACCAAACTGCCAAAGTAGTTAGCATTACTGAAAGACTTGAAAATCCACTAACAAAGCCCATTCTTCACTTTCTCAATCATGTTCTACCATCCATAGATAGATTCAATAGGTCTTTCCAAAGTCAAATGAGAACAAAACGTGTGAGTTGTATACAGATATTGTCAGGCTTACAAAAATTTATGCTGTCAGTTTCCTAACCGAAGTAGCTGTTCGTAAAGCTGGAGAAAATATTCATTTGGTTGACATGGACAAAGTTAAATTGGATGAAAACTTAAGTATTGGAGATGAGACATGGCTGTGTATTAGTGCTCTTGAAAGAGATGGACATAAAACCATTTTTTCAGCATGTCAAAGCTTTCTATTCAGCTACTCTTCAGAAAATGTTCAAGAAAATTCCATTTGGTGACACAATTCTACAAGATTTGGGTATTGTCCAACCAATTAAGACAAAGTCTTACACTGAAGATACCATTAAGAGACTTGCCAAGAGGTTCCCTTCATCTTCTTGTTCAGGAATTTACGGATGTTCTTCTTTGTCCAGAAGACCTTCCTGCTCTAAAGTATTATAAGGATTGATGGAGTTGAGAAACCACGTCCTGGATTTTTTTGGTCGGAAGTTGGTAAAATTAAAACCCTACTAGGAGAGTTAAGGTTTGCCAATTTGGCAAAGCTTATGGCTGGACTGTTAGCAATACCATCGTCTAATGCTGACTCTGAGCGTGTGTTTTCAATCCTAAGAAAAATACATACAGATCAAAGATCAAACCTGGATCAAAGCACAGTTGTAGCATTGATGTCACTGAAGTTTAATTGTGATGACTGTTGCCATGAAGTTAAGTTTGAACCTGAACTGTTAAAGACATGCAAGAAAGCTACCAGTACTCACTTGGGGAAATAGACTTTGTTATTAAAATTATTTATCATTGGGCAATTAATTATTAATTTCTTTAATAAATGGATGTGGTTTGGGTGTGGCATAGTGTCCCTGAAGTTCGATTTGAAAAGTTGGCAACTATGACTTTGCCTCACCAGTCTCTATTCAGATGTGACAACTCAAGTTAATTAGAAAACACATGGACTTGTTTGCACTAAAGGCCTCCATTGCAAAATCATGACCTGGAGGAAGAACAACAACAACAATTTTGTGTTTGGGAGCGAGGGGCATATTTTCACTCAAGCGCTAATTATAACAGTTTTTTTTAGTTGCCATAATCCTAATAGGGTTTGGGTAGAGGGTAACTAGCAGTAAAGTCTAGAGAGATTAGGAATGGGTAAAGGGTATTTGCAGCTGCAAGCAAGGTAATCAATTTTGGTAATGGGTTTTTGCTAACCATACTAATCTGAGCTAAAAGTTTGGAGTTTGTATAGAATCAAATCCTTGCATAAGTCAGTTTTTACAGGCCAGGAGAACAGTATAGGGCATATAGTCAATGGGTATCATACAGTTCACATGGAGATTTAGTGCAGAATAGAAATCTACATCAAAGTAGCTAATTATTGTATAAGTTTTAGAAATGATACCAGATAATGCAGACAGAAATCATTCTGTTGAACCCAGAAGGTATTATAGCAACGTTCAGGAAAGTTCATTTGTACTGGTGGAGGCCAGGAACCTCCAAGGTGGGCCTAGAAGGTACTATAGAAAACGTTCTGGAAAGTTCACTGTACTGGTGGAGGCCAGGAACCTTCCAGGTGGGCCTAGAAAGTACTATAGAAAAAGTGCAGGGAAGTTCATCTGCACTGGTACAGGACACAAACCTTCCAGGTGGACCTAGAAGATACTATAAAATAGTGCAGGATAGTTCATCTGTACTTATACAGGCCAGGTAGGCCTAGGTACTGTAGAAAAAGTGCAGAAAAATTCATCAGTATTGGTGTAAGCCAGAACCTTCCAGTTCACCTGGAAGATACTGTAGTAAAAGTACAGGAAGTTCACCTGTTGTGCTACAGGATATATAATCTGCTGTAAGAATTCAGCTGACCTGGTACAGGCAATGTGAAGTACAGACCATAAACTAAACTGTCCTATACAATTCCTGAAGTCGGGAAATTCCAGATTTTTTCCAGTGTATTAAGCTCCAATTGACGAGACAAGATCATTTGATGGCCACTAACACTGTCTTGACTGGACTGATTGTCATTACAACAATATAAATGAAAAAAATAGGTTTGACTAACTGGCATTACATCTATTCATATGATCCACTTCATTATTGCTAGCAGTTTGATTATTCTTAGAATAGTGATCACGGCACTGATTGAAACTAACATCATGTTGTGGCAAAGGTGGAATAGAAATAGAAATCTAAGTAATTCAGTGCTGGCGGAAGGACTTTTAAAGTGGTGAGGCACCTTGCTCTTGGTCTGCTGATGACTCTGATTGAAGGGACCATGACAAAAAACACTCTCACTAAGATACAATTTACTCACATTTTTGAGCACATCTTCATTGATACTGTTTGAAAAATGATTACAGATTTAAACAAGTTATGACTTTACAACACTACAGCAAAAGATTATAAGTCTGACTCTGTAAATGTTCCAAACATTGTTTGTCGATGATCAGACAAATCAACAAAATTGTTTGCTATGCTAATAAGAGATAAACTATCAGTCCTTTCTTTATGAGTATGTAACATCATTGAATTGTTCAAACGACTTTCAGTCATAGTTGACCACAAATAAGATTTAACTCTCTTGAGAGAGCTAAATGACCGTTCACTTATCGCATTAGTCGCTGGCATAACTAAAATTTGAGAAACAAGTGAACACACTTGTGAAATTAGCTCCCTTTGCGATATGGAACTACGTCTTAAATATTTTAATAATGGAATGTATATCACTACCTGCATCTGCAGGGGTGGCTCCGCCAATTTTAAAGTGGTCAGGCCAGGAAGTGGGTGTGGTTTAAGTGTGAAATTTTTTGTTTTAATTAATCATTGGAAAATTGAAAACAATAATACATCATAAGGAAATTGAAATACAAAAAAGTTCAAAATTTTCCAAAAACTTGTAGTCTACGTTCATTTTACATACAAATTCATTGCACACATCTGTAATGTTTACTTCGTCTACCAAATCCTTGTGAACGTGAATTGTCATTAAAGAGTTCAATCGCTCCTGCAACATTGTGGAACGCAAGTATGATTTACTCTACGCAATACGCTAAAAGAGCGCTTACAAGTGGAGTTAGCTGGCATTACTAATATTAGGTTTGCCAATAGCACAGCCTCATGAATTAATTGCCGTTCTATCAAGACTATTTCTAATAATTTTACTTTGCTTGATTGTATCTGAACACACCAGATTAGTGAATGTCCATAGCAATGTGTATACAAAGCTCTGGGTTATTCTTTTGCTATTTGAGTTGCAACACCATTTTTCAAGCCACACATTGATGATGCTCCATCATAGCACTGGCCCCTCAATTTTGTTATACTCAAATTCAATCTTAAAAGAAAATCTTTAATAACATGCTCTAATACTGATGCCTGTGTGGAGCCAACTTGATATAACCTCATAAACTCTTCATGAGCTTCCAATGAGTTATCAATCCACCAACAACAAATAACTACTTGTTCTGAATTGGAACAATCTGTGGTCTCATCAATCATATAGCAAAATTTCCGGTGCACAAGCATTGGTATGTTGCAGCACCCTTAATCACATTTTCTCACATGGACAGCAAAATATTGTACTAAGCCGATGTATAAGATTGCACTTGACATTTGAGGTTTTGTCCATGTTACTGCCGGCTTACCAGTGGGCTAAATGTTTTTATCTTTTTCCTTTTTTTTTTTTTTTTTAGTTAGTGTATCAGTGTAGTACCACACCACAGTAGAGAACTTTAAATTATTAGTTTGATGTGATTGCTGTTTATTAGCCTGCATGTATTTGTGTGTGTACTTATATGGCTAAACTTCCCTCATTCACATTATTGTTTATTCCCTAGTTTCCCATAAGGTTGCATCTTTCATCAAATTTGATATGGTTCATTTCATCAGCTAACTATATATTATCTCTATTAACACTTTCATTGTTCTGTTCCTCACTCAACTTCACACATCTTATAATGTAGTGTCTCATATTATTGTTCAGATCTACCTTAGCAATGAAAACTGTTTGCTCAAACCTCTGTCATTCTTACCTAAGGGTTGAGTAAGCCTTAACGACTTACTTGCCTTGGCAGTGGACTGTGAGCTGCTTATACCAGTATCGAGGACAAGTAGATCACTGGCGGCAGTCTAAGTACTCTGTCTCTAGGCTCCATGTGTGTTGAACATTATTTCATAAAGAAATCAATCGATGGAATGTTAAAAAAAAGTGTTTTGTATAGTAGTGCTCAATCTTCCCAGTACAATTTAAGTGGTAGTCAGGTGACTCAGCAAGTATTTCAATGTATATATTATTGTCATTAGATAGAATTTTTCTTATGACTATGGTCTACTCAATCTGTTCATGTACAACTACTATTTTGGACTCCTCAATAATAATTTATACATTTGTACAAACTTAGTCAAAATCTGGATGTAGTCCAATTGTGACAGATCTACCTCATTAATGTATTAGAATGTTTATGTAATTCATGACATATATTAATGAAAAATAAACAGTCTAAATTGTAACATTATCATTAAAATAATTAATAAAATTATAATTATAATAGTGATAGTTAGGAATACTGTTAAAGTAGCAGTTGCAATTTTATATGAGTCTTGCACTATTACAACACCTATAAAGTAATATTTTAGATTACTAGTTTTATAGAGTACAACTTGAGTCCATGCAATGTCAGTCTAAACAAGCGAACAAGTGAACAAGTCACATTTGAGAGTATTCAATTGAAAATTTAATGTATTTTATGGCCCATGAGACATTGCCATGTTACATTATAGATTAGTGGGCAATACATCATCAATAATTTAAGTGAGTATATATTAGCTTAACATAGCATAGTTTAATTATTAAGAACGTTTCGGTCCGTGGACAAGCTAATATAATATACTCATTCAGGTTGATACTCATAGCAATGAGCCTCTACAATATCATCAATAATTTTAAAAGAAAATCAGGTTCATGGAATTTATGTGATCCTTTAAACAAGTTTTTGGTTCTTGAAACCTAATTTTAAAAGGGTAACTGCCACCATTTTTTTGAGTCATTCAGTAGATAATAACACAGTATCACTTCAAAAAATTTGACAGTGCTTGGTCAAGTAGTTCCTGAGTTATGGGCCTTTGAAAATGCATCCTACTCCCACGCTAATTAAGTAGGCCAACTGGTTGATTATGTCACAAGTTGAGTACCTCATAGATCAGCGTGCTTGTGTAAACTTCGAGGTTTAGTGCTCAGTCATCGGATCTGATTGCCACTACTGCTACTTGTGGAAATATGGTCAAGACTTGTGTTGCTGTACGCTGCAATAACAGCAACCACGATGGAGTAAGTCTGCACAAGTTTCCCAGCAACAGTGCTCTGAAGAAAAAATGGGTAGATCAGGTGAAAAGGCATAGAGACAAATGGGAACCCACTGCATACTCTGAGCTGTGCAGTCAGCATTTCGAGCCATCATGTTTTACGGCTGATTCTATCCTTTCCCAATCACTGGGGTTGGGCAAGAAGAGAGCTTGTCTTAAGCCTGATGCAGTACCCACACTGTTCCACAAGCCTGTGTGTGAAAAAAGGAAGCAGAAGGGGGATGTCTGCCACCAAAGAAGCGATCTGCTTTTGAGAAACGTGAACGGTGTAGAGTAAGCGAAATGTTTTTTTAAAATCACTCATTTTAAGTACAATGATAGGCTGTAGAGGAAGCAATAAAAGAACTGGGAGAAACAGACAATTCAATTTCACTGAATCATATTGTGAGTTATTTCCCTGACAAATTTTGTGACAACATATCTTATGGGTTTAAGGAATCCGAGCCTAATGATGCTGCAATTCAAGTTTCGGTACAAACCCAGAGTAACCCCATGCTCCATAGTGTTGGTAAGATATGTTGTACATAATAATGGGCTTACATGAACTTTTTGTTTTTATCATACAGGTGTTCAGACTGTAGTGGCGGCCACAAAAGATGCTGCTATTCAGTGTTCACTTTTGCCTGCTCCTCCTCTGGCCTTGCATAAGGTCAATAGCTCACATACTACAGTCACTGATGAACATATGGGTGTTACTGACACCGACGATGTAACGACTGAAGCAGATGACAGTGAAACTGATTACATAGTTGAAAAAGATGATGATGTGGGTGAAAGGTAAAATAATAATAATAATACTACTAATAATAAATTAATTAAGCATTATAATTCCATAGCTTGAATGTTAAGCCTCTTCATTTCAAAGTCAAGTACATAGTGTTTGAAGACAACTTGCTTTCTCTTTTCAAAAGATGCTTCAAATGTGGATACAAGTCAGCTCAAGTCACCAGTACAACGATCGGAACTTATGTAAAACTGAAACAGCGGTGCTGTGCTTGCCTAAATGTGTTTGTCTGGGACAGCCAGCCATTCATACAGAATCAGCCAGCCTGTAATATTCTATTATCAGCTGCAATTTTGTTTTCTGGTGCACTACCAACTATGACCCTACGTGTTTTTCAAAACATGGGTTGTGCCACAATCGCTGAGAGAACATTTTTCCGGCATCAGCAACATTTTCTTCATCACACTGTTTCTGCTGTGTGGCAGAAACATCAGACAATGATACTGGACAAGCTGAGCCTGGAAAATAAAGCGCTTGTCTTGGGCAGAGCTGACAGTCCTGGTCATTCAGCCAAATTTGGCAGCTACACAACTATGGAATTGGAGAAAGAGCTTGTCATAGATGTACAGCTGGTTCAGGTAAATACTCAACACATATCATTACTATGAATTATTATTACTATAATACGTTTTAGAGCAATGAAGTTAATGGAAGTTACCATATGGAGGAGGGTCTAGTACGGTCAGTGAAATGCTTAAAAGAAGAAAATTGAGATTGCTACCACAGTGACTGACAGACACAAGCAGATTGCCAAATGGATTCGTGAAAATCTGACATCAACAGATCATCGTTACGACATTTGGCATTTGGCTAAGTGTAAGTTACATTGTTATCACTAGGAATTTGACCATTTTACAAATATTTTTGACATACTCAGCATTCAAGAAAAAGGTGATTGCTTGAGCGAAAGAGAAAGACTGCGAGCTTGTTAGGGACTGGAAACAGAGCTTACTGAATCATCTGTATTGGTCAGCTGTGTCCACTCCAGATGGAAATGGAGAAGTTATCCAGGCAAGTGGATGTCACTGGATAATCATATCCACAACAAACACTAACGGCATGGTAAGAACTTTCCTAAATGTTCCCATGGGAGATTACGTAGGAGGAGAAAAAAGAAGTGGTTTAAACGACGCAAGTATAATGAATGTGGTATATATCATAAATACTGAATACATGTATTTATAACCCTCATAGATACTAAGGCCAGTGAGAAGTTAAGTGCAATTATTCTGAACAAGCACTTTTGCACTGATATGAAAAAATCTCAGCAGTTCACCAAACTTCGAACTGTGAAGCCTTTCATAGCTTATTGATTACCTTTGCTCCGAAGGCATTGAGTTACTACGGCATGCTTTCCAGGTCAGTATAACCTGCACTGCACTATAGTAAATACTTGTTTGGTTGTTAGTTTTATGAAGATATGCAATCCTGAATTATGACATTACCACGCTAAAGTTGGCAGTCCTACATTACAATGAAAACAGCCGCAGAGGACAGGCAAAAACTAAGCAAGGGGAGAAAAGATATTGTTTTGTATCCCAAGTACAAATCTGGTGGACACATTGTCAGAAAAATCGTAGAAAAATCTACTTACGGTAAATAAACTATATATTATATCATCAATTTCTGCTCTTATATACCCAATGGCTTAAATATTCATAGGGTATGTGCAAGACCTCTTTTGTGCACTATGGGATGTTATGTTGAAAGAATGTGAAGTACCAGTTATGATGTTGCCACCACCTGCACTCTGTGATAGTTTGGAAAAACCTGAAAAACAGAAGGCAATTGCTGAATATCAGACCAGATTTTCAAATAATTGTGTGTGTGTGTGTGTAATTGGTTATATTGTTGGATGAAATCCTGTGTAATTATCAGATGGATTTGTCTTTTATTTTCTTGACAGCACAAGCAGGTAATACAACCCTGACATTACGGCCAATCCATCCCCAGCACCATTGAGTCAGTTGCCTGTATTCAGGACTGAACAACCGCTAGAACGAACACTCTACTAGTAACTCATACGCACACACGCCTATACTCATCCTGTCTAATTATACATAATGTTATTCATGAGTCTGCTGGTTATATCATATATAAGTCGTTGTTAAATTGTATATGACTTTAACTTTTGCCATGAACCTTACCTATTGTGCATTGTGCGCTTGCGAAGTTCGCCTTTAGACTGAACCAGACCTGCAACGACGGCAGAGTATCCGTCTTCCTGGCAGTTACTGGCACGCGGGTTAGCGTTCACTTAGGATAGGCGTGGCCAAGGTTCTGGTCCTTCGATTAGCTCAGGGTCAACAGGGCTTGAGGCTTTACAACCCTCAAACAGCGTGTATGCAATATATCTGTATTTACTTAAAAAGTAATAAAACAGAGTAGTGAAAAAATGTTATTATTATTATTACTATTATTATTTTTATTATTATCATTATCATTATTATTATTACTATTATTATTACATATTATATGCATACTCGTGCATTGATGCTGGGAGAGAGTCCATTCCATGTTCCTGTCAATATTGATAGTATGCTGCTTGCAGTACCCATACGTTTAGACACACGCCCACAAATCCTGGATGTCTGGTTATGCAACTTGCAGGTTCATCCTCAATCTCCCATAATATTTGCTACCACTTTGTTGATTTCTTTGCAGCAAACACACTCTAAGCTGGTTGGCATTATCTGGCAGCATTCACAATCTATCACACCTATATATTGATGAATACACACGATTTTACACACACACTGAACTTGGTAGCTATCACTCTCTTACCAAGACAAGTCTAAAAGCCTATCTGGATCATCCTCTTCAGCAGAACTGCTGCTGTCTGAAGAATTTGAAGCACTGGGTTCAAATTTATAAGGTTCAATGGAAGATAAGAAAAACTTGAATAACTTTAGAACGGAAGTAGCTACGCATCCGGGGTTTGCACCATTGGAAAGCTCGTGCTGAAGCGGTTAAAAATATTCCCTCAGTATACTTTAAAACCGGAGAGAAAGTGCTATTCCAAAACCCAATACAAAAGTCTATGGGAATAGAAAAAAACCACAGGTTTCCCGCTCAAAACGCGCCCGATTTTAGTCACGCGATACGGCTCAATTGATCTCACGCGAACTGTCTTTCTTTATTAAGAATTTTGTAAACAATCAGCGGCTTCTTCTCAGATTGCTGCATTTCTAGCTTTATATCGCAATTAGCTTATGTTGCAGTGTGGAAACAGGATAGACGGAGTGTTCTGTTGTCGCAGAGGGTACAGGATCACCTGATAGGAAGTGGATAAGATTATTTGTTTACCTGTTCAATAAAAAATGCCCTATAGCTAATTCAGCGAAGCGAGCGGAGCTGACTCTCTAATGAGTTCGCGATATATATATATATATTTAGGTCTAGAAATTGTTTTTGTTCTTGCGTGGGCGTACGTGTGTACCCTTTCTCCTACGCGCTTGCGCGGGCCGGGTAACCTTCTTAGCAACATTTTGTTTTGTTTACCCGCCGTACGAAGTAGCGATGCCCAGTAGACAAAACATTAGAAACGCTCGGTCAAGAGTTTTGAGGGCGTTAGAAACTCCTGGAAAAAAATTAGTAAGGAGAGCGATAAGAAATGAAAAAGACAGGAGGAGGAGAGTTAAAACGAAACAGAAACAGGTAAAGAATCTGACAGTATTTTGTAGCCACACCAAGCATGCATGGAATAGCTGCAATTACAGGGAATATGCATCGCTCGCTTCGCTATTTTGTGCTATTAGAGCACATCACTAGTATATTTCAGTGATATAGCTATCATTTAGCTAGCAACTTGTAATACAGCCACACTTAAGCTGTTTTCCGTTACATTGTGTGCTTGTCAAAGCTGTGTTTATGCCAATTCCTTTTCTTCACTATTATAGATGCCATTTATTGTAAGGATTAGGACCAACTCAGGAAGCACTACACCTTCAACTCGGATCACAACTATATTTTGTATGTGTACTGTTTAAATTCTATCATTTCATCAATTTTCATATGCATATTATAAATAAACGAAACAATTGATAATTCTATTTAACAAGAAATTCTAGTAACATTAGCTACAAGTTAATAGTGCTGTACTGCTGAATCTTGTGAATATCAGACTATTTCTTGGGACACAGTAGCTAGGTGTGGGTTGCCATCCTATCTGGCTCAAAACCAGAAGTTTACACAAGCACGCTGATCCGCGCGGTACTCAACTTGTGACGTAATCAACTAATTGGCCTACTTAATTAGCGTGGGAGTAGGGTGCATTTTCAAAGGCCCCATAACTCAGGAACTACTTGACCAAACACTGTCAATTTTTTTGGAGTGATACTGTGTTGTTATCTACTGAATGACTCAAAAAAAAAAAGGTAACAGTTACCCTTTAAATACTAGTACACTATGAACATAGACACCTTGTAATTGTGGAAATTTTAAGTCACCACATCACAGGATGTAAGGAGTCAAGAAACAAAGAACAAGTTGTGGCTCATTAATGGTAACATTAGAGGTAGCTATCTCAGCATTATCTGGCCCATGCACTCTTGGCATAAATTGGAATTGACGATAACTAGGTTTTGTAAAATAGCCAGGCAGTAGTAGTGCAACTTGTCAGAGTATGCATTAAGGGTGCAGTACCACCGGAACCTGCGGTATTTAAGTGATTCAGTAAAATACCACAAAACCCCGCCCGTAACTCGATCCAATTTACTGTAAAGCCTGAAATTGTAGCGGCCATAATATTTAGCGTTTTGGGCATTCATGGTATATTGGCAGCCATTAAATTTAGCGTTTTACATGTGAACCAAAAAATTATAAAAAAAACTAACTGATTGTGTCTATGATCCCACTCTTTTCAAATCCTCTGACAATAATATCTGGTGTGGCTTTAAGAGTTGTAAGAGACATCATTAGCCAGTTTGCATGCAAAGGTTTCATCAGTGTAGCTCTAAGATCAACTTTTATATCCTGTAGATTAGTTCCACTGTCTAATGATTCCTTGACTTCATTTGCATACCACCAGGAGAAGTTCGACTTCATAAGCGACTTAAATTCTTCATTAAAACTAATATCGAGTGGTTGCAGTTCACCAGTACAGCCAGCAGGGATAAAGACTTGATGAATATTGTTCTCTTTTAATTTTTTTAATACAGAATCACAGCGATGTGACATGAAAACATCAAATATTGCAAGCGCAGGGTGATCATCAGCCTAACGATCAAGAAAAAGACCAATCTTCCGAAAGGACACCAATTAGCCAGAGCAAACCTGTGCATGTCCAAAAATGGACATATCCTCATCAACAGCCGAGTGAGAAATCCCACCTCACCCAAGGAACCCAAACAACTGGTGTTACTTAGCGCCAAATCTGAGCTGACCAGACTGCTGATTCGTTCCCTGCACACGACTTATAGCCACGCAGGAATATCAGCCATGACATCTATTTTGGGGGAAACCTACTACATCCCCAACCTCAGAAACCTCCTGAAGATAATCAGCAAGTCGTGTCCATCGTGCCAACGAGCATATGCCAAGCCGCTCTGCATGAAGATGGGCATGCTACCCTCGACACGAACAACGCCTGCCCCTCCGTTTGACAATACAGGAGTAGACTTCGCCGGCCCATTCTTACTCCGCCAAGGCTACACTAGGAAACCCGTGTATATTAAAACCTACGCAGTGGTATTCGTGTGTCTATGCACCAAGGCCATCCACCTGGACATCTGCTCGTCACTCTCGACCATCGACTTTCTCGCCTGCCTGAGACGTTTCGTGGCCAGAAGAGGCTGCCCTTCGCACATCTTCTCCGATAATGGGACAAATTTCATCGGCGCCCGGGAGGAGATCCGCGAGCTGCAATCACTCACGGAATCTGGAGAGACAAAGAAGGCAGTCATCAAGTTCGCCTCGGAGCAATCGATACAGTGGCACCACATTCCACCCAGAGCCCCACACTTTGGAGGATTGTGGGAGGCGGGAGTCAAGGCCATGAAGTTACTACTCAGGAAGAATCTCAAACCACATGCCCTGAGAATCGACGAAATGTACACATTGCTGACCGAGATTGAGGCGATCCTCAATTCCAGGCCTTTGGCACCGCTACAAGTTGACGACATTAAAGAAGGAAGCTATCTTACAGCAGGTCACTTCCTCATAGGCAGACCGCTCAAGGCCGCTCCGACACCAAGCCCGACGAAAGAAAACTTATCAAGTTTGAAACGATGGAATCTTGTCAAAAGACTCACCGCGGATCTATGGCAACAGTGGATCGGCACATACCTGGCTTCATGCGCTCAAAGAGCAAAATGGCATCGACCTGGATTCAAACTGAGACCTGGACACCTCGTCTTCGTCAAGGACGAGACGCTCAGAGTACGAGAATGGCCCATAGCTATCGTCACGGAAGTTCACCCAGGAGATGATGGTGAAGTGAGAGCCGTCCACATCAAATGCCGAGGCCAGACGTATCTTCGCCCTGCGCATCTACTCATCCCATTCCTCACCGATGATAACCAAGAACAAGATCCACCTCCTTCCCCGCCCGGGAGGATGTCTGGGACTTCACCCAAACAATGAACTTTGAACATTGAAAAATTGTTGTGTATGTATGCCTTTATCTTTATCCTTTGTTTTGTTGACACTAGCTAGCCACATACGATCCATCTCCCGCCACAATTCACTCCCTGTCACAATTCATCTCAACTTCCCTTTACCGAATCCTAATCCACTTCCATATAAGGTCACCTCTAAACCCACTGGTCTTCCTGGGTTGTTGTTAAAATAAAAGTGTGCATGTTTTGTTATAATCTTGTTGCCAACCTCTGAGAACTCATTGAGTTGTTATTGGTGAGAGTGCGCGCTTTTGCGGACGCAGACAAGACTGAATGCTATCCAGCCATCGGTTGCGTCTGTGTTATACGCCCGCGTCAGATCAAGTTGGCAGACTGGTCCTTCAGATAGGCCATAGCAGGTTATTAACAACTGTTCATGGTCCTTCGAGCCTCGACAAGAAGCAGCGAAG
>WLWI01002785.1_pt1 | contig 15097 bp, 14 predicted proteins | sample 6701501 | NCBI WGS metagenome assembly WLWI01 (sample SAMN12718690, study PRJNA515312) | sponge metagenome | isolation source: marine sponge | host: Mycale hentscheli | place: New Zealand: South Island, Marlborough, Capsize Point | collected 2014-11-01
GTGAGCAATCCAACAAGAGGTAATGCTGCCGGTCTTTATGAGTGTGTTCGTGAGGGTTTGAAATTCATGGGTATTGAAAGTGTGAATGTGGAATCTGTGCTTGGAGTGTCCGGTATGCCTGTTCTAGATGGTAGTGGTTCTGACGGTACAGCTGTGAATGTAGCAGACGGTGGGTTAAAGGGAATGATGCAGCGTACTTTGCCTTGGCTTCACTGGTCATGGTGCTACGCACACAGATTAGAATTAACTTGCAAGAATGCTTTTCGCAGTCCACTGTTCACTTTAATTAAAGAAATGCTATTACGGTTATATTATCTTTATGAGAATTCTCCCAAGAAGTGTCCGGAACTATACAGCATTACAGAGAACCTTAAGGAGGTGTTTGAGCTTCCTAAGGGTGGGAATCGTCCTGTTAGGAGCCAGGGCACACGGTGGATTTCCCACAAGCGAAAAGCTCTAGTTAAAAGCTTGACAACTAAATTATGACATATTTAGCTTTCAGCGATTGTTAGATCGCTATGGTATTTACATAGCCCACCTAACTTCATTGGCTAGTGATAATACTGTCAAACTTGATGATCAGGCCAAATTGAAAGGCTACCTTAGGAAATGGAAAGAGCCTAAGGTGTTGATAAGCACAGCATTGTTTATTGAAGTTCTTAAGCCGGCATCAATTCTTAGTTTGACCCTTCAGTACAATAGTATTGACATTGTGTATAGCATCCAAAGCATACTTAAAACAATAAAGTCACTGAAGTACATGTCTGACAAGGATCCCAAGGAATGGCCCGGCCCTCCTTGCAGTTGGTGCAGACCAGGATTGATGACCACAATGAATACCAAGGTGTTCCTGTGACACCAAACTTTGAAACTGTTCTTAGTGGGTGTAAAGCTGATGCACTTGCAGATTTACATACATTAGAAGAGAACATCAAAGGGCGACTTGAGTGGTCCGATTTAAGATTTCTTCGCTGTGTCTTGATTTTTTTGGACACACAATGCTGGGTCCAGAAAAATGAATCCAATGTTGCTGATCCTGAGGAGAGTGGTGAGGACAAGTCTTTGTCGTCCTTACTAGATGCTGTGGAACACATTATCTTCTTGTTTCGTGCCCCTCTTGAAGCTAAGGAAATGTGTGTTGTGTCTGTGCAAGATGAACTCGAAGATGTTGTTGATTTTGCGAGAAAGTACTTGCCACATGGTACAATGGGTTATCGAAACATCTGGTTTAAGCTACACACGTGCCCTGATTCTGAGAGATGGCCTGATATCCGTTTGTTGAGTGAGCTTCTTTTCAGCTTTCCCTTTACAACAAGTAGAGTGGAGCAAATCTTTTCTCGATTAAAGGTTGTCAAGACCAAGCTGAGGTCCAGTCTCGATACTAACACTGCAAAGTCTTTTAAATATATGTGTTGAGGGTCCATCTCTTCAGAACTTTGATGTTGATTCTGCCATCGACATTTGGTGGAAGGATTGCACTACAACTCGCAGGCCAAGTCAGAGTGAGCGGAGAGAGTATCGGCCCAGGCTATCTCCATCAGATGTTGCTGCTGCTAGTCCTGCAGATAATGAAGAGAGAGAGAGAAACGTTTATCCTTGACGACTGGGATGAGTGTTTTGACATACCATTATAACTTTGCAATTAACTCTGAGTATCTTTTTCTTTTTTTGGTGAATTTTTTTTGTGTATCATAAAAGCTTCCTGGTTAACATAACCACTACAACATTAAAAGTAACCCTGAATTTCCTTTTATTTTTTTATTTTTTTTTTGTATCATATTTTCTTTTTGGTGAACCATCAGAGTTTTTCCAAAATAAATTTGCTTTTACTACAAAAAAATTATTAAATACATTCAATACATATGTCCGACCATTGGAGACTATTGTCAGATCAAATAAGTTGTGGCCTGACAAAATGTCTGTCTAAAGGCTTGGAGTTATAATTGGCCCTGATCATCTGCTTCATCACTGCCCTCTCCTAAATTCTGCTAATGCTCATCTTCTAGGTCAGCATATATGTCGTTGTCATCGTCCTTGATATCACCCCTGCCCTCTCCGATGTATTCTCTCACGTACTTTCTCTGTCATTTCTCACAATGGTGTTATATCAAATAGTTATTTATTTATTTTCTTATTTTGTGTGTCTATAAATTATTTTTTTAATTGGTAGTTACGGCTAGAATATCATTACACTTTTTTTTATCATTTAATCATATGACTTACATATTGAACTGCTCAGGTCCTCAGTCGCAGGGATTGCAGAAGTTGACACCAAGCTGGACTCCTCAACTACAGAGGTAACACTTCCACCATCACTTCCAGCAAGCTGGGATAAATCTGTAGCTGTGAGTGTGCTCACTGTGTTCATAGCATCACCTTCAGCGTTCGTCCTTGGTGCTACAAGGTCAAGCTCAGGAGACTTCACTACTGCAATTTTATTATTTGGTGTATTATAACAAAGTATATTTTGTTGTGCCAGCATAAAATAGTTTTTTCCCTATATTGTGTTATATGTTTTGTTGAGATAAAAAGTAACAGTTGTGTGCTTGAAGTATAAAGCAGTTTCCTCCTTTTAGTGGCTTCAGCCAGTTGCAGCTTCTTTTTGGCAGATATTCTCTTGGGCATGGTTGAACAACAGCAACCACACACAGTCCAGAGACAGCAACCACACAGTGAGTAACAGTAAACCAAAACCACGCGTGGTGTAGCGTGGTTTCCAAGCAGCGGGAATACTTATAGAATATCCTTACCGTGGAAACTCTCCTCACGCGTTATCAATTCGCGAGTTACTATTCCACGAAACAGGATGCCACGGAAAAAAGTGCACGCGCGTTGCTTTGTGCGAGCACCTTTAACAACAGTTTCAGCCACTCAAATTTGGTGTCAGTGTAGCTAAAGAGTAGGAGATACCTGTTAGCCAATAAAAAGAAAACCAAAAAAAAAATTTTTTTTGGTCCGTGTTTGGGCTCTACTGTACTTTTGTGATTTTACGTAATTGGTCCCTTTTCCTAAGTACTGTCACATATTATGTAGTATATATATTATATATAAATATTATGCATACACTAATGTATTAAAAATAGATTAAGAAATGACTTATTTTAGTTCTCTTGCTTTTAACCATACTATAGTTAGATGTCTTGGTCCGATCTTATTCTTTGATAGTTTAATTTTTAATGCTGCTGTTTGCTTTCTTGTTGTTGTTGTTATTGTTGTTGTCTGCTTTTTTTTTTTCTATCTACAATGGTGGTAATGGAGTTTTCAGACTACTATTACTACTTCAACTTACTTCACACGTTGCATCCTCATTAGGAACAGCAAATGGCCAAGCTGAGTACAAACTAACGCGTGTGAAAGAGCTCTAAAATACAAATTTATGGTTTTTAAAGAATTAAATGTATAGAAACTGTAGCTACAATTGGTTAGATTATGGAAACTGATAAGATTATAAGTGATATTGGTGGATAGTTTAGTTAGAAAGTAGTTGTGAAGCTTTGTGCATGAATAAATGTTACTATATAATGTATTTCTTCATCAATTTTAAATTACATTAATATAAATTACTGACATAGGTAATAATCATTTACTTAGGCCTGTAGCCAGGAGTTTGCGCCGGGGGGTTCGTATTTCATAGAAATGCAAGAAAGCCACACCTACTTTTGTTTTCTTCGTTTATTCTTTAAAAAGGAAAAAGAAGGGGAGAAATATTATGCCAACTAATAATTTGTATGACGTTCTATTTGTTCTATTAATAAATTCATTGAACACTGCTGACTATCAGCAATAAGCGGTAAACAGCTAATGCTATATCGTTCTCGTGTAACCAAGCTTCTAACCACTACCGTGAGCTGTACACAAACAGTGAACCATTAATAGGCCTTTAGTACTATAAGTTATCTCTATAAGTATATTGCGGTACACCATAAAAAGAATAGTTGTAGCGTAGCTTGCTTAAATAAGTACATTACGCACACCATAAAAAGAATAGTTGTAGCGTAGCTTGCTTAAATAAGTATGAATAGTTGTAGCTTAGCTTGCTTTATCAGTACTATAACGAGAGCGATGTTTTGTAGTCAAGGCGCTCAATGTTTATTTGAAAGCTTGGAATCAGACTAGGCCGTCCACATATAGAGTATGGGGGATATATAGCAGAATATTCCATTGCGATTTAGACATGATCGACCAGAAGTCGACTTACCATAAGTTAAATGTGAGGTGTGGCTAAATAATTTACTTCCAGTCCCTCAAAAGGGGGGTACGACCGAACCCCCCGAACCCCCCCTGGCTACGGGTATGATTTACTGTACATAATCATATAGCTACTACAAAACAACAGACAACATTGGACATGTGTCCTACATAAATAGCTTCATTACAAGAGCACTTACACTATATTGATCTTGGCAAGTCAAGTAACATCTTCCATTAGTGAACAAGAGCTCTGTGTTTACATCTGTGGAGTTCACCTCGTACAGCGGTAGCGAGTACGGAGGTACTACGCAAGTCTGGTTTCTATGCTCGTCGCCATAATAGGAGTCATTCCTTACAATTCCTGTCTCTTGTTGAAAGGAAGGAAGTATCCTCAATATCAAGAAGAGGCTCACCACGAGCATCTTTACTAGTCTCGCGGGACAGACCCTTTACCCAATAAGAAGAGCAAGAAAGGGGTCTGGTCAAGTTCACGTATGCGTTTGGTCTCGCTGGTCCTGGAATTTCTCGTTTGGGTTTTAAGTGACAGTGACCTCACCATGTAAACAGAGACGTTCGCGCGCAAATTTAGCTTTGTTTTCTATGGAAGTGTAGGAATGAATTGCTACTTATGCCAGAAACGTCTTGCAACGGACAAAAGAAAGAGAAGAAAGCTAGTTACTGCAGAAGCTCTTTAGTGTGTCTCTAGAAAGTTTAGAAACGCGCAGTGATAGGGATGCATACTTATACAGCACTTGCGAATTTCAATTATTAATCTTAATGAGAAACTATCAGAACACAATAATGAAGTCAGAAGCATGCTATCAAAACTACAGTTTATTTCTGGAACACCAATAGAAGCACAAAGGAAAGACAGCTCCCAGATTCTAGCTGTAGTGAGCCAGCTTCCAAGCAGCTTTGTATAGCAGCCTTTCAAGTTTCTATTCTGGATAAAGATTCTGCAAGATTAACCCCTCAGTCTCAATCATCCAGTAGCTGTCAGCCAGGAGATATCATGCTTCACCAGATGTTAAGGTAATTTCAACAGGTCTGGACAATTTAATGCTCTCCTTAAACTTGCTATTATATTTTAACTACTGTGGGCTAAAAGCAGTTCAGAATGTTTGGTGTACATTTGAATTTCACTAACTATTTATTTATACATGTGGGAGTCCATGAAGTCAAACATTTTTATTATGTTAGATTGTCATTTATAAAAAAAAACTGCCTTTTCTTGTATCCATCTCATTAAATTTTGAAGTAAATATTGCCTCATGTCATATTAAAAATATTTATTATTAAATCAGGTCAATGTTTTCTATCAAACTGGAAGAAAAAAGGGTGATTAATGTGAAGACACCGACTCGCAAGTGAGGCATCCAGAGACTTGCTCGGCGAAATAACAAATCACTGGCATCAACAGTGCGGAATTCACAAAATTAGCTATGGTGAAATTAACTTGCAGAATTCGTGACGAGATGCAGAAGATGAGCTCTGACGCACATGATTTCATCCTAAGGGACAGAATAGAGGCTGTAAAGCAAAACAGTTTATCTTGAGTATTGTAAGATGATTCCAACACTCATATTCTTCTTGGAAAGTTTCATCCTAAACCTAAAAAGCAAAAAAAAAACATTCATATGCTTTGTGGCTACATTACTATTGAAGTGCAGACATCAAAGGGGATGGGTCTAGTACAACGTGCCATTTCTGTATAATGCTTTATGGAAATGGATCAACTAAACAGGTTAGTTTCTAAAAAATTTATATAGCAGGAATTGCTATTCTAGAGAAAAAAATCAGCTAACAGAGGCCCATACTTGGCCCTTTACTACATTTGTTTTTTGTTGTTTTTGTTTTTGTTTTATTAATTATTGTCATTCCTGTTTTTCAATGGTGTCTGTGCAGTAAATGAAATCAGGCATTTCATGTACTGGTGAATGCTGCAGTATATCCTAGTGCAAATTATTGATGTCTTGCTTCATTTAATTAATGTGTTGACTTTAAAGATTGAATCTTAGCTTGAATACCCTTTTCATATACACTGGCTAATGACAATGTAGGTGGACCTCATACACAACCTTGCTGTGCTGTTTGTGTATGTGTGTTTATATGTGTGTGATCTGTATGTGATGTATGTGTATAAGTATGGTGTGCATAATGTGTGGTAGGTATGTATGTATGTGTGTGTGATATCATATGTGAACCAGTAAAGTGTGGGTTACAATATGTAAAGAGGTAGAGTTTTATGATGACAGTGTTCAGATGTCCCATATTCCAAGGGAGGCCAGTTATTGTTTTTTGTTGTTATTTTGCTCATTAGTAACTGCTCCAGGAAATGTTTGGACAAACCCAATAAAGTCCCACCCCTTTCTTCCTGTGTATGAATTTAATATTCCATTGTATTGGTTTTACATTAAATTTCGGGGGAGGGGAAGGGGGAGGGTGAAGGGAGGGGACTGACTCATATTAGATTCTCTTTACTTTGTCAATTTCAGTATGATGGAGGTTCTAGGGGAGTGTGCAATTAAAGTTGTTTCAATTTTTTTTTCAATATGCTCCTGCAATTGGATTTAAAGCAGCACATGTTTTAAGCATATCTGATTTATAAGCCAACTTACTGCTGATCTTCTAATTAGCTCTGCTTTACTTTTCCTACTAGGCTTAACTAATCTGAGCTAGGGTGGCCATAAATAGGTGTGATTGTTTGTTAATAGAAAGCTTGAAAGTGCCCTTGGACTGTAAGGCAAGGGAAAGCCTTCCCTTTTGCATTCAGAGCTAATGAAGTACAAATCAGCTATGAATTGCCTGCTATAGCCCTGTTTGAATCAGAGTTACATTCAAAACTGAAACCCTAGCTTGGTATTTTAAGTTTTAATGGGCCCTTGCAAGTGATTTGTGGGTCACCTTTCTTCTGATTAGATGAAACTTATAAAAATAATACAGCATCAAAAGGTAAACTTGCTTTTTCTGTATGTGTATGTGTGTATGTATAGTTGTTTATATTTTTGGTGCTTTAAAAATAAGGTTGATTTCTTTTTAAAAGGACATTTTAACTTTGAATTGCATATTCCTGGCATGTTAAACAAATTAGTCAGTGTAAGGTTTTGTGTTCAGGTATTTGTCAAAATATCCTCATCAAAACTTCAACATTAGGAGTGTATGAGAAGAAATAGCTAATAATTTATTGTATTATTTATAATCATCTCGAACCACTCCATGTGTGCCTATCTTATCAAGGAACTTTGAACTTAGTGGAAACACTGAGTGAGGACCATGACATTGGGACTCAGATTTGGTCAGACACATCTAAAAAATAAAATCTTGATTCCTAACTCACAGGTATCCCAGTAAACCAAATTAATTATGTCCACAACAATATTTACTTCTGTGTTTTTCACCGGTGCATTCTAGTCCACAGCAGCCACTACTGTAACACCAATGACTATTTAATCCATTACCACAGTCTTCAGATGAAGATAGCAAGTATGAGTCGTTAACCTTCAGTTCATTGTCCACCTCATCCAATATCAGTGGTTGCATTAGCCCAAGTGAAGATAGTCAAAGTATACCTCTGTCTGACACCTCTGGGTCCTCAACTGTTTATGCACTGGAGCTACAGCAGTCAGCTACTGATGACCAACAAGAAGAATTCTTGGGCACTAATTATTATGGATATAAGCTAGTTGGAGACAATGTAGACAAAACAGTGAGACCATCTTTTCAACGAGATGAGCACAGAAGTATTTCTTTGCATCATTTTTATGCATATGGAGTCAAGGATAGGATTCCTAGTTTTTTTTCTGATGCAACACCAACTTCTTCCACTCCGGATCCTTACCAGCTGCTTCCATCTCCAGAAGGTATTGACTGCTTGAAAGAAGAAATGTCTATACTTCTGTCAAGATAATATATTATATATTATATTATGTTTCAATAAGATGTGAATATTAATTGAAGGATCATTGTTCAACATATGAGTGATTTCAAAGGCCAGGCTAAGCAAGTTGTTGTGCATATCCCCAACAGATATTCAAAGGAAATGGCCACAAAAAGTGAAGTGGTGAGTACTGATTCAATAAATGCATGTCTGTTTCAATCAAAAGCCATATAGTTATGGTTGTTACAATGTAAGGATATAAGCTATCATCTTGCAGATACCAGTGGGAGTTTTACTTCATAATAAAAACAAACTCGATAAAATGAGTAAAATTTTGGATCATCTCATGAAATTTGTTCCAACTTTGCCTAAAGAGGGTGAAATTAGTCCTCCAGATGCAAGCAAAGTTACTTTTGATGACACCCGGTTCTTTAAAATATTACTTGGAGGTGACCAGCTCACTGCTGCCAGGGTACGAGGAACACAGTCTCTAAGAGTAACTCAAGACAAAGCATGTGACCGTTTACAAAGTTTAATTCCAGTTGTGGAGGACTGGCATTCACGAATGGCTCTTTTAGATGTAAGTGATTTATTGCAGTTCGGTTTTTTTGTCGTTGTTAATATCATAATAATTGATTACTAATGCATTGTTCAGGTTATTTGGAAATGGCTCTTTTCACCAAAATCAGCTAAGGCGAAGTGTACCATGTACCATTTGCGAAACCTTATTCATCACACATCAGTACCCTCTGACCCAACAACTAATATGAATTCTGCAGAAGACTTTCTTTTGCTACTTTTGCATGCACATACTGTGGCTGTTGCTAACGTATTACTGTCCTGTTACCCAACTGACAATTCTGTTGAACTTGCAAGACGTATAGTAGTTAACTTTGTAATTATACCCGACTTCAAAAAATCCAAGAGACATGACTCTTAATGGCCTTAGTATATAAAGCCTGGTCCATCCGATGTGAAGATGGTGTATATTGCTATGGAATTGAGTTTCTGTCTCTTTCATTAATTTGGTTAGAGAAAGATGAGCAAAGGGAGAGTGTGGACTGTGTAAAGAGAGTATGGACTGTGTAAAGGGAGAGTATTGATTGGGTAAAGGTAGAGTATGGATTGGGTGAAGGGAGAGTGTGGACTGTGTAAAGGGAGAGTATGGATTGGGTAAAAGGAGAATATGGAAATGGTATGGTATAGTAAATTTTTCAAAATTTTAATGAACAAGTCTGATCAGAGGTTTTTTGGGGAAGCTCTCTTGTTGCCATATTTTGTGAAGTATTATGCTATTTTAACCCACATTGCTGAGGGTGTCTGTCTGTTGTTACATATAAAATCTTGTAATAGGCTGAAAGAAGTGTGACAATTAGTTAATTGTAACTTTGAGCTGACATTTTGAAGCTGATTGTATCATTGATGTGTGTTTTATACAGAATTATTTTGCTTGGGGTAAGAGATGTGTGCTGTGTGTTTACTTAGCCACAACCTTTTTCTAAACATTCTACTGTGATGCACATGCTTGTATGAGAATGTATATATGCATTTATCAATGTTTCATGCATGATTTTATGATCGTAATATTCGTAGAATTAAACATCAGCTATGCTATATTTTCCCCAAAATTCGAGGGGGGATTGGAGATCTTAGGTTTAACACCTTTCGTTCTGGATCCTGCTTAAAAGCGGGTGAAGACCGGTTGGCTTCTTCGAATTATTAAAAATAGTTACTTTATAGCTAGAACCTTCAGATTGCATACACAGGTTCCCAATGCATTGGAGAAGCATCTAAAATAGCTTTCAGCCAGGACTGCTTCGACAGTACCTCACAGCAGTTGCGTTTATTTCTTCCTCGGCAAAAAACAACATCGGTTCTCCGTCGAATTTAAAAAAAGTTACCTTCTTCACAACAGCTTCATTTATGGATCCAGTCTTCTCCAGAGCTTTGTAGAAGCAGCGTAAAATTGCTTGAGCCCAGTAGCCTTCCATAACACATTGTAACAAAGACTTCGCGGTTTGACTTACTGTCTTCTCCTTTTTTTATACAATCGCCAGTTCAACTGGGGGCCTCCCCATTACGTACAGTCTTAGGTAATGCTTATTACATCATAGGAAAAAAGTGAGAGTGTCGTGTGACCCAGGTAACTACATTTGCAAAAAAAAAATTTTTCAAAGTCATTTTGGAAAGATGGCGTCTACCAGTTACAGTGCTGTGGAAGTTTAGACTTCGTTGATGCTGACTCTAGCGACTCAAGATCAAGCGGAGAGGAGAAAGACGACATCTATGGCTATAGGAGGCCCTGTATCAGGGTTCGTGGACCAGACCCCGTCAACTCTGATACTGACAAAGGGAGTCAAGAAGATGATCGAGGTAAGCTGGTCTTTCTCTTGTCTTTCTCTTCAAAAATAGAAAGCTTCTGTTATGGAAAGGACTTATTTATAGCTACATTGAGATAGAGTAAGCTGTTTAGCTATAATATATATATTTCATTAAGTTTTGACTTTTGAAATTTGAAAGTGGTTTGTGGTTTTTTGAACAATTTCAATTTTTCAAATTTTTTTTACCACATGTGCTACTAGGACCAGATGTGAATGCAGTCACCGACCCCGATTACGCAGATGAGGCGACAGGAGCAGAGTCTTCCAGTGATGAAGGAGAGGATGCCGGACCTGAGTCTTCCAATGATGAAACAGACGAAGAAGCAGCAGGTTCCAGTGATGAAGAAGAGGAAGTGGCTCCTCCTGCTCCGAGTTCTGGACGTCCTCGCGTTCGGAGAAGGTGGGAACCGAAGAAGAAGAGTCGGGTGGATGAGGTGAGTGGAAGAAACACCCATTGATATTCCATAATATTTTGTGTGAAGGACCACAGACTTTGATATTTGTGGCTGCCCCCCCCCCCTGAACATCCCAAAAGTTGTAATATGTATTGTGACACAAACATAATATTGTTGTCGTTGTCTGTGTTTTTGTGGTGTTGTAGTGGAGCTTCACATTCAATGTATATGCGTGTGCTTGGAGTTGAAATGTTATTCTAGCGGCGCTTCCGGATCTAACCTGGGAGGGAACTCTGGATCTTTTTGGATCGGGACTACTATGCCCATGTAATTTGAATTTCATGTGTGTGTGTGTGTGTGTGTGTGTGTACACCAGTCTTATTATGTATAATAAATTATACATCTATTTTTATGATCTGTATTCACCTGTACCTTCTTTTTTCTTGTGTGTGCATTTGTGGAATGACAGAGAGCAACCGTGGACAAACAGTATGTGGCGCTTCCGGATCCAACCTCGGAGAGAACGAACTTGGGGGTCTTTTTCGGTCAGTGACATCATCCATGCTGGGTAAGTTGAATTTCATTTCAACTTACTAATATTTGGGTGTCCAGTTGGGGCACAAGAATGTCAGTGAAAAGCAATGACGGGGGGGCAATTCAGCGAGGCCAGCTGTTATGTTACAAATATCACTGTTGTCTGTGTTTTTTTGCATTGTATGGAGGTTCCGGATCAGGGATCGTTCAGTCTGTCGACACCATCCATGCCGGGTAAGTTGAATTCCTCGTGTGTGCTTGTACTGCTTTTTATTTTCAAATTACACTTTCTCACTACAACGATTGTTTCTCTCATGGACAGTGTGAAGTATACATACCAGGGGTTCATACAGTGGGAGGCTAGCCCTGGGACCCCCCCCCTAGAATTTTGGGAGTTGAATAGAAATTAAACATTTTGGAAGCATTTATTTATGTTCCTATCATAACTGAGCCATTTAGTGCTTAGGACCGAACACTGATCATCAGTGTGAAGTATAGACTCTTATGCAAAGATGTACATCAAAGTAGTGTAGGTTCCAAAAAATGGGTGTGGCGAAGTACACTCGGAGCCCCACCCCCAACCCCCCCAAACAAAAATCCTGTGTGAAACCGCATACAATACATCATAAAGTTGCAATTAGGATCATGAATAATTTGTTTGTATTACAAATATCTTTGTTGTTTGTGTTTTTGTGTTTATGAAATTGTTTTGTAGTGGAGCTCGACGTCCGATTGCATATGTTCCTTGTGGACACTCATAGATGTCTCCTACATGATCACAATCAGCACCAAACACAACAAACAACATATTTTATTGTTGAACTAATATAATAATTGGTATAAAATACATCAAACAATATTATTTCTATTATTTTATTTTTTTATTGATGGAAAAAGTGGAATTTTTTGGGGGAAAAAATTTTTTTTTGAAAGTATTAGTAGAGGGCCTAAATATTATTCAATTATTAACTATTACTCAATTTTCTCTATCAAAAAATGAGGGGAATCCTAAACTCTTGGTCTATTTAGTGATATATGGTTGCTGTGGGGTTTTCCCAGCCAGCATAGAGCTAAAACAATTAAACGGTAATGCTCTATTCCGCGGTGGAAGATTAGATCTTTCCACGCGCGTCCAAACAATTCAGGAACGAGAGGGTCAACTCTCTCAGTATGTTATAACTTAAGTTGTGCTGAAATAGCAGCTAGCATAATGGCAATTGTATGGGTGCACTATCCTATTATTTGCATAGGCTGCAATGACTAGTGGAGTGAGATGACTTGCTGGAGATGTTACTGTTGTGTATGACATCAGAGGCGAAAGAAGCGATGAAGGAATCTTATCAATGAAATATCCTTATTGGAAGTGGCAGTAGTAAAGTTACGTAAATGATTGGTTTGAGGAAACCACATCCAGGTCAATGTACAAGCTTAGGATTTTACTTTAACTTTTTCCTGCTTGTTATCTGATTAAACTTTACTTACCATGTTTCTACTGGTTTTCGTTTACCATGTTTCTGCTGGTTTTCCTTTACTATGTTTGTGCTGGTTGCCCTTTACCATGATTAAACCTCAGTGCACATGTGTGATAGGGTTATAGTAGTGTATTTGTTAGCATTCGATTTCATGAATGGCTGAGAACTAACCAAGTATGACTGACCCAGTATAAGAGAAATAAATCCCTTCAATTGACCACTTTTTCAAAGTTTGAGCTAATTTCAGAGTAAATGCGGAGAATCTTCAGCTCCCAACAAGCGCAAGCTATATGCAACGACCCTTACCTTTCAGTACATTGGTTTACGTCATACAGCAGTCACATGCGATCACTTACAATTCACATATTTTTTCTTAATCGTATGTGTCCTCGGTAGTTAAAGTATCCGAAGTTTTCTTTTCCCACTTTTCAGATTTGTTCCCTCACCATTTTTCTGCTGGTTACCCTTTACCATCCGCTGGTTTTCCTTTACCATGTTTCTGTTGGTTTCCCTTTAGCATGTGTCTGCCATTTTTCCCTTTACCATGTTTTTCTGCTGGTTTTCTTTTACCATCTTTATGTTGGTTCTGCTGGTTTCCCTTTACCATGTTTATGTTGGTTTCCCTTTAACATGTTTCTGCTATTTTTCCTTTACCATGTTTCTGCTGGTTTTCCTTTACCATGTTTCTGTTAGTTTCCCTTTAACATGTTTCTGCTATTTTTTCTTTACCATGTTTCTGCTGATTTTCCTTTACCATGTTTCTGTTGATTTCCATCTGGGCGATTACTGGTTGGGGGGGGGGGGGGGGGGGGAATAAGGGGGGGGGGGGGGGGGGGGCCCCCCCTTTTTTTTTTTTTTTTTTTTTTTTTTTTTTTTTTTTTTTTTTTTTTTTTTTTTTTTTTTTTTTTTTTTTTTTTTTTTTTTTTTTTTTTTTTTTTTTTTTTTTTTTTTTGGTGGGTGGGGGGGGGGGGGGGGGGGGGGGGGGGGGGGGGGGGGGGGAAATAACGGTGGTGGTAGGTGGTGTGACCCCTATCTATTTAAGTTACCAGTTAGCAGTTACGTAACTGGTGGCTAGGAGGTAGGTGGTGTGACCTCTACCCATGTAATTAGCAAGTGGTTATTTTTAGCCCCCCCTGAATTGCTCTAGGGATGGCCGTTGTTTTTGTTTGTGGTTGACCTGCCTGGTGTGTGTGTCACTGATAGGTTCAACTCTGGGAGTGTTTGATTCCAGTAAAGTGAAGGACTTGGGCCTTCCTACAATTGGGACAGAGCCTGGCCCAGTTAGGCCAGGAGGCCGGGAGTCATCAAGTGCTGGTTCGTCTCGTGAGGTGGCTGGGCCCAGTAGTAGCCCACAGAAGTTTCAGTTGGGTGAGACCCTTCCTGTGGTTCCGTCCAGGCTGGTACGTCGAGTGTTGCGTGGTGACTACATCGACATGGCCGAGCTATCTGAAGAACATTTAGAGTTGGAGTTGAGACGCTCCTTGGAAGGGGAGGAGAGCAAGCCGACTCCCTCGCATAAGCTGCGTCCAGTCCCTGGCCTCTTGACCTGGGTCCAGTCGTTCTGTCACTTTGCTGGCATAGTTGCAAAGGCCCACCCAGACAAGGCTGTGGACCTTTGGGCCTACTTGGCCATAATGTTGTCCGGGAAGGACCACGGGGACTGGTGGCAGACCTATGACAGCCGCTATCGCCAGCAGTGGCCTTCACTGGAAAAAGCTGAATTTGGTCGGATGGACCAGGCTTTATATACTAAGGCCATCCTGTCGGCTGGATGCCTGAAATCCACGCAACCTCCTCCCTCAGAGGGTACAAGTCTTCCTAAAGGGAAGAAGAGGAAATTAATGGTGTGTTTTGCTTGGAACGATGGGAGGGTGTGTGCTTCCATGCCATGCCGCTACCAACACGTGTGCTCTCGTTGCGGAGGAGATCATCGGAAGTCAGCATGTACTTCAGCTGCTGAGGGGCAGCCGTCACCGGCAGCTAGTCAGTGACTTCCATTGCTGAACCAAATTATCCTTCAGTTGCTATGCTGAACTGTTATATTTGCAATGTATGTCTTATTTACTCTGCTCACTGGCCAGCAGACGTGCAATGAGTTCTACACCCAGTGTTGATGGGTAGAGCCACATCCAGTGCCCTATGGTGGAGAGCGAGTGGGATCAGTGTCTATCCAATCATCCCGACAAGGCTTACTCTGCCTATTTACTCCAGGGCATTCGTGAAGGTTTCCGCATTGGTTATTGCTAT
>WLWI01002787.1_pt1 | contig 15094 bp, 10 predicted proteins | sample 6701501 | NCBI WGS metagenome assembly WLWI01 (sample SAMN12718690, study PRJNA515312) | sponge metagenome | isolation source: marine sponge | host: Mycale hentscheli | place: New Zealand: South Island, Marlborough, Capsize Point | collected 2014-11-01
CGGCGGGGCGCGGCGGCGGGGGCCGACGGCGCGGGGCGGGTTGCCGCGGAGGGCGGGGTGCCCCTTGAGAGTTTTACAGCCAACTTTACACCAAGAGTTACCAACAAACTACTTCAGTGAAATAGCTGGAATAAACCATTACACTCCTGTCAGAGTGATATGGCTAGATATTTCACTCTCAGGCTTTATTTCCACTCCCTCTGGCTCATGAAATAAATTGGCCTGCTCTTGAAATTTATTTTCCTGAAAATAAATTAGTCTGCTCAAAATTAGCCTGCTCAAAATTAGCCTGTGTGATAAGGCAAAATATTTCACTCTCTGAGCAGGCTAATTTTGAGCAGACTAATTTATTTTCACGAGTGCAAAGCATGAGAGTGAAATATCTAGCCATATCACTTTGATGAGTGTAATAAGTAGTTTATTCCATACTAGATATCTTTTTCACTGCTGTAGTTAGTACTAGGACTGGTAACTCATACTTCAGGGATGTTGGAATGGGTGAGGCTGAGCAGCCATGGCCCACCAATATTTTAACAAAAAGGGGATGTCTATTACTTTTTTCCTTTTAGCTTTTGCTAAGGCTCTAAATAATTTAGGCCATATAGACTGAGTTCCAGCAATTCTTATACAGTAGACCCTCAATTATCCAAACACCTCAGGACCGAGGGTTGTTCGGATATTTGAAATGTTCGGATATTCTAAATAAGTCATTTTGAATGGGGTCTTACTCTCTTATCTATTTAATGCACAGCAAAATTCCAATGAATATCATTATAATTCCAAAAAATGGTGTTTGGATTAGCAAGAGTTCGGATAAACGGGTTCGGATAACTGAGGGTCTACTGTAATGCTTATTACTTGAGTCAGAGTGAGATATGGCGAAATACTTCAGCACAGGCTAATTTATTTTCATGAGCCAGAGGTGAGTGAAAATAAAGCCTAAAAGTGAAATATCTTGCCATTATCACTCTGATGAGTGTATTAAGTAGTTTATTCTAGGATAGATATCTTCACAGCTGTAGTCTGCATAAGGGTTGGTAATGGTGTAAAGTTGGCTGTAAAACTCTCTAGGGGCTCCCATAATCCCCAGCTGAAATTTTAGCAGCTGTTATAACCTGTTTGGATAGGCTTCACTAGAGGAAGGTAGCTGTGAAAACAAAAACAAAAAGCCCTGAAAAACTGGTAAACTAGGCTGGTTGCTATAACTATTATATCAGAGGGTAGCTAATGAGCTTGCTTGTGTAATACAGTGAGTTACCTCACAGGTTACTTACCTAACATTGTGAAGACATCTAGCACGGGACAAGGTGGAAATGCACAAACAATAATTTTGACAGGATGGTTTACTTATTTTCCTCCTAGGAGGTGGGTATGAAATATATTCACTGCAAATTGAGCAATCTGATTGGTCAGTTTGAATGTACCTTGGTACAAGTATATATATATATATATATAATATAATATAATATAGTACTTATTACATGAGTCAGAGTGTGATATGGTGAAATTATTTATTTTCACTAGCCTTAGGCCAGTGACAATAAAGCCTGAGAGTGAAATATCTAGCCATATCACTCTGCCAGAGTGTAATAAGTAGTTTATTCCACACTAGATATCTTCACAGAAGTAGTTTTTTGGTAACTCATGGTATAAAGTTGGCGAAAACTCACTAGGGGCTCCCCACAACCCCAGCTGATATTATAGCAGCTGCTCTAACCTGGCTGGGTAGGCTCCACTAGAGCAAAGGTAGCTGTAAAAACCCAGAAAACTTGTAGCCAGGCCCTGGTTGCTATAACTAGTCTAGCTTGCCAATACAGCCATGAGATAACACTATGTGATATCTTGAGTTATCTCACAGGGTCATGTACCTAAAAATATCATTGTGAAGATATCTAGCATAAATATATATATATTATATATATATATATTTATTGCAGCTTTGATATTTTTACTTGAATATTTCCGCATCACGCGAGCGTTCTGTATTCTCCCATATTGTACTGTTTATATTGTACGCTCCTTGTAGCGCGCGCGTAGCGAGTAAAATCAATGAAAATTGTATTGTAACCGGTTGAGAAAAATTTCAAAGAAGCAATAAATCACTTATCACACTCGTCGTACAATATGGGAATGATATTTTCTCTCACGCCACATTTTCACTCGCCTTTGGCTCGTGAAAATATTTTGCATGCTCGTAAAATATTTTCCCATATTGTACTCTGACTCGTGCTATAAGTATTATATATTAATATATTAAATAGTATGTGTATATAAATAGCTGTATTATATTATATATATGTATATATTACATATTATAATGATTTATTTACTTGTTTATATTTTAGTTCCGTCATGCTGACAGTGAATGTCTTGGACTATAATGATAACCGACCGATGTTCAGAGCTGTCTCTTTGGTCAATTCCTTCTCATACAGAGAAGTAAGTACATAACAATCTCCATTCTGTAATTCAAATTTCTTTCAAAGTCTTCTAACTCATTAGCCATTATTGTGTCAAAATTTTATCTTCATTTTATCTATTCTTATCGCTGCAGTGTGATATTCAAGACGAGATGGTGGTGGTCACTTTAGTGGCTGAAGATCTGATAGACTTGGGAAACAACAATGTAGTGGAGTACAGCATAGCTAGTGGTGAGTTGGTGATAGACTAGGGAAACAACAACTAGTGGAGTACAGCATAGCTAGTGGTGAGTTAGTGATAGACTAGGGAAACAACAACTAGTGGAGTACAGCATAGCTAGTGGTGAGTTAGTGATAGACTAGGGAAACAACAACTAGTGGAGTACAGCATAGCTAATGGTGAGTTAGTGATAGACTAGAGAAACAGCAACTAGTGGAGTACAGCATAGCTAGTGGTGAGTTTGTGGCTACTTAGAATGCCCATCAGAAATGAGTAAACATGAAAACTTGAACTGAGAAACTGTCAATGACTATTTGAATATTTTAATACCAGTACTTCCAATGTGATACTGTACGTTTGCCCCATGTAGAAGACACTACCTTGCTCACCATGACACAGAATGTACCAATATTGACTGGAGTTGTATGAGCTAAATTCTGGAATTAGTGTTTGACCTCAACAGCATACTACACACAGCATGCAAATATTTGAGAAGGAAGCTGGAAAATTTGGAGAAAAAGCTCTTTCCCTCACTATATAGAACCCTTGCTATATTTAAAAAATGTTTATTTATTTATTTGTTTGTTTATTTATTTATTTATTTACTTAGTATTTGTTTATTTATTTACGTATGTATGTATGTATGTATGTATTTACTCACTCACTCATTCATTCATTCATTCATTCATTCATTCATTCATTCATTCACTTACTTACTTGTTTACTTACTTATTTATGGTATTACTTTATCCAGGTGATGTTGCCAGATTCACTGTTGAAAGTCAGACTGGAGTAGTCCGCCTCAATGGACCTCCTGAAACTTGGGACTTTGAAACACAGCCAAACAATTACATGGTGACAGTCAGAGCCACAGACTCCCCCGGGCAGAATCCACGACTAACAGTGAGTCTCTTTCTAGCTCAGTGCAAAGAAAATAATCATTACTGGAACAGTTGATGTAAGAGCTCAAAGAAATTGCACTTCAACAAAGTAAAGATAATGTATTTCATGAGCTTAATACAGCATGACTGAGAGGATGAATGATAGCCATTGAGGAGATAAAATGGAGGACACAATCTCCAGTAGGAATAGAACATTTTTATTCAGTGCTCAGTTCATTGCTCTTTTTATGTGAATGAGTTAAGGATAACTAGTGTATACCATTTCATGCAGTTTATTTCAATATATTTAAATATTTCAATGAGCTCTTAGTTTTTTATGCTTAGATGATCATCAATCCATGTCCCATTATAATGAATTCTGCATAGTTCACTCTAGCTGTTGGGATAGCTGTATCATTGCGATAAAATATCAAGTGAATTTGTTTGTTTGTTGTTGTTGTTGTTTAGAGTCCCACGGACGCTTCAGTGACAGTGACAGTGACTGACTGTAATGACTTTCCTCCCGTATTCTCAAGCCCAACCTCTCAATATCAGATTGTGCTGAGTGAAAGGACGACTGGGCCTACCACAGATGAGGTGATATTCACTGGGATATCCGTCGCCGATGGCGACGCAACAGCTGCAAATTCTGTGTCGGTGTTCAGCATAGTGGGAGCTCCAAGCTCCGCTAACAACTGGTTTGGGATTAATTCAATGACAGTAAGTCAAGTTGAGATGAAGTGGTAAAGGATTTCACATTTATTCCAATGTATTGATATTGGCTTCTGTTTACACCAGTCTTTCTAACTCTCCCTTTCCTTTCTATTTTCTCTCTTCCCACAATTTAATTTCTCTCTTTTTATTTCTTTAAATTCATCTAAATTTACTTCGATTTTTGCTGTCTTTTTTTTTTTTTTTTTACCAGGGTGCTATTTTCATTTTGAGAGGAGCTGTTATTGACAGAGAAAATGGTTTTCTCCAAATTGATTCAAATGGAAGAGGGGTGATGAGCTTTAGAGTTCAAGCTCAAAATGGGGTCTTCAGAGTCTTTGCCACTGTAAGTATGCACCAACTATTAATGACTATTGTGATACACCGATAATGAACTATTAGAATTTAACACGATTATTTACGCTTAGGAAAAAAAAAAATTCTCGTTCTAACAGCCAATATGACTGAATCATTATATTATATGGTATTTCAATTACTGTATGTATTGATTTCACTACTTTTGTGTAGATTTCAATGTTAAAACATATTGCTTACCAATTCTATTCTTCTTTTTCTTGTTAGGTCACTGTGATAATCACTGATATTAATGACAACAACCCAGTCATTCAACAGACTGACCCCGTGGCACTTTCAGTGGTGGAGCACTCGGTCTTGGGAGACGTAGTTACAGTTATTTCTGCAGTTGATATCTACGACTACGACACCAATGCTCAGATTACTTACAGTATCACCGCCGGCAACAGTGACAGTAAGGAAATAGTCTTGAAGCTATATGAGGCACTTGCTGTCCAATATTTGAAGTGTTGGGATTTTTTACCAGTAAAAGTAGACAGAAGCTATTTAAATGCAATGAAAATACGTTTTTAAAAGCCTATTTAAATTACAATGCGTTAGATATGTTCGGGCCTCTTTAAGCCCAAAAGTATTGTCTACCACAGAAGGCTAACCCTGTTCACCAATACATGTAACTTAGCTGGGTGGGGCCCAGGATTAACTCTTGAATAACTGCTAATTGTGTCTATTGTAGTGCTAATTGTTTGTGTGTGTTTTCTCCAGTCATTCTGCTTTTGTACCATCTATATAGTCTGTGTGTTTCAGTTAAAATTTCAGTTCTTGTGCTCACCAGTTACTTCCTAAGATCTATTTTATTTCAGTTCCTAACCCTCTCTTAGTGAAGTCCCTCATACAAGAGGATGATCCTTCAATAGCTAACTATAATCCGTGATCGGCCCTATATCTGGTCATTCAAGATAAATGAGTGTATTTTAGCCAGTCATTGCTTTAAAAGCTAGTACCTAATGATTTATGACTTTCTCTTTGAACAGATAAGTTTTCCATCAACCAGAACACTGGAACTGTATCAATTGCTGGAGACTTGGACCATGAGCAGGTCACGAGCTATAGCCTAACAATAGAAGCCAGAGAGCCCCTGGGCATTCCCGCCAGCACTCCAGATACTGTGAGTTGTGCACGTGCTCGAGAAAAGCACACCAAAGTGTGGCCATTTCACAAAGTTCATTGGGGTTACTATGGAGGTGCCATAGTGTGTTACATAACTTCAAGCTAAATATAAACTCACATGCTGTTAAATATATACATAGCTATAAAAGTAAAAAATAATTACTATAGTTATCTAGCTATTAATCTGAGTTTCAAAAATAGCTTGTTCATTTTACTGAGTTAAAGTATCCAGGATTGGGTTGGGTAAGGAACATCAGTTTAGTTGTTTTTTTAGTAAAAGAATATTTTTACTTCTTATATATATTTCTCCCTCAGATAAGAATTGAAGTGACCGTGGTGGGAGCTAATGACAACACTCCGATGTTCGGCCGTGACGTCTACAGCATTAATTTAGTGGAGTACAACGCCTTGACCCAATCAACTCCTATCTCCGCAAGTGCAGTGATCACAACGGTATCTGCCACAGACTTGGACGATCCAACCACCTTGGCAGGCATGGTGATGTTCCGCATCTCTAGCGGGGCAATGCAGTTTGGAGTGGAAATGTTTCGGATAGATTCAAGTGTAAGTTGCTAGCTATAAAATATTCTTGAAGGATGGGTGCTTGTGAGATTAATCATTAAAAATTTTTATTTTATATATGTTTTACAGTCTGGTGCAGTGTCCATTTTGAGGCCAGACTTGCTCGACTATGAACGCCAGCAGAGATTTGAACTTCTGATAGAAGTTTATGACCTGGCCACGCCCATCAATGAGAGGAGAAGTGTAAGATTTTAATTAATCGAATTAAACTGGTCCACTGAAATTGGATGAAAATAAGAATTTTGGAGTTGCAGAATGCCTAAGCTGATGTGAGCTCCAATAATTTCATGCATATCAGGTGTGATAAGTAACGTGGGCATGTTGCGTAATAATATGAGTAAGGCTAACAATTGGCAAATGTACAGAAAATAGTGTAACTTAACTAGCCCAGAAATTTTTTTAAGTAAGAATTTTTTGTCAAACTTTATTTTTTTATTAAATGTGTATTAATTGGCATAATATTTATTTTGAGTTACAATATCATTTGCCACTTTCACTAGACTTAACAAAATAAACCATTTAAGCAGTCTAAACCTTCTTTACTTGTTTTTCTCCTTCTTGAAAACACACCACTTAGACACATACTATCCTTTCTGTTCTTGCAGAACACTACTCAACTGGTAGTGGATATCACTGATGTAAACGATGTTGTTCCTACCTTCCTGGATTCCTCCTACACAGGTTCTGTGACAGAAGAAGTCCCTATTGGAAGCACTGTTGTAGTGGTAAGAAGCTTTAAATAGAATACCTCAACAACAATTTAACTGTGCTAACTTGTAAGCAGCTATTTCAGTGACAGTGTCTGAAAGACACATAATTTACAAATGTAATAAAAGAATAAATCAATTTTAAAAAAAGCAGCTGTCCTAGTTAGCAATCATCTGTTCAGGTGTAATAGCCGAACGATAATGGCACAAGAGGCACTCAGTGCTTGCACCATGGGTGTGTTATTATTTGTAAGACTTCTCTGTATACACATAATATGCACAAGCTTCTATTGACGGCCATCTTTGTTTTTGTCTCCCTAGACTCCTACCATTATTGCCATAGATGCCGATGAAAATGGGGCCGACACTCTAACGTACACGATCACCTCTGGCGGCCCCTTCAATATATCAATGGATGGAAGTGTAGTCAGGACCACTGCCCGCATCGACAGAGAAAGCATCGTTGCTCAAAACTACATATACATCGTCACGGTGCAGGTCGCTGATGAGGCCAATAATATCAACACCATATTACTGACCATCACAGTTTCCAATATCAATGATAATGTACCGAGATATATCAGTACCGTGTCCACGTTTGCCGTCAGTGAGGACAGGCCCACCATTCCGGATCCCACTGCACTCATCGGCCAGGTCGAGGCTGCAGATTACGATGTCCCTAACAATCCCCCCATTACCTACTACATTTCCGGCGGCGGAGGTGGTAAGTTTATCATAAACTCTACCACGGGAGAAATCTACCTTGCGGAATCCGTCAACAGGGAAGAAGCAACTTTCTACCTGGTGAATGTCACAGCTACCGATGGCGTCCTCATTGTCACTATCCAACTAACCATCATCATCAACGATGCCAACGATAACGATCCCATCTTTTCTAGTAGTTTGTATCGAGGCAGCATACAAGAGGAGCTCCCAGCTGGTACGACCGTTGACGCTACCTTTGACATCACTGGCATGGACTTGAGGGTCAATGCTACTGATATCGATGTCAATCCTGTCATAACGTACATGGTCGTGGATACTGGAGTACCGTTCACCGTCCATGCTGAGACTGGTTATGTCACGACAACAGAAGTTATCGACAGGGAAATAAGTAACAATTACCGATTCACAATCATGGCCACAGACGGTGAAAGGTTCTCACTACCTGCAATCATAGAAATCATGGTATATGACATTAATGACAATGATCCTGTTTTGGTCACAGACTTCTTTAATGTGACCATACCGGAACGCACTCCAGCAGCATTCGTATTCCTCTTCTTGCAAGCTGTGGACGTCGATGAAGGCACAAATGCTGATGTATCATATGAGATCGTCAGATCAGAGCCACCGAACTCGCCAAATATGTTTGAAATATCCCCTCAGAGTGGAGCGATAGCTGCAGTCCAAGAAGTTAGACTGAACTCGTTGGATCCTACTGTGGTGACCCTTACCATAAATGCCTCTAATCCACGATCAAGCTTACCCCCAAATGTCCAGGAGCGCCTTGACGTGGCAACGGTCATTATCAATATCGTTCCGGTGAACGAGTTTGCCCCTCAATTTGCCTCCGTACACTATAGCTTCAGTATTAACGAGAACGATGACAGCGCCGTGGTGGGCAGGGTCTTTGCCAACGAGTCCAGCTCCGACTTTGGAACCAACATAACATACAGTATCGTCCAAGCTTCATCTGATGTCATATTTGTGATTGACAGCAATGTAAGTTAGTTTGTATTAGCAATCACCAGATTAGCTAGTAGTTATTATTTAGTAAAAGTTGTAGGATTTTGAGGGGGAAAAAGGATTTAACATTTTTATACTCAATTTAGAAGTTTATTACATCATTAGATATCCCATAAGACAGATTCATTCATGATAAATAAATGTCATATTTTATTGGGTGTAAGATAAAATTAGCCATTTTCTTTTTTTATCATTTGGATTTTGTTGAATTTTAGACTGGTGAAATAACCACTACAAGAGCACTGGACAGAGAATTTCTGGACTTTTACCAGTTTGTAGTGTCAGCCATCGATAATGCTGTTCCTCCTCGCTTGGGATTTGCCACAGTAAGGGTTCTTACTCTAAGTCTATGCTACTACTTCATTAGGCTTTATGCATCACTTTGATGGTCAAGATATTTATCTTTCTATGTTTTGTTTTCTTCAGGTTGATGTCACCATTTTGGATCTCAACGACAACTTGCCGATATTTGAATTTCCAGCTTACCCCATCACGCTGTTTGAGAACATTGCTCCTTTCTCTTCTATTGACACACTGCTAGCCACAGATGCTGATGTTGGTTCAAATGCTCAGATATCATATGCCATTGTCTCTGGAAACACATCTGGTAAGGATATGGTGGGAATGAGCTCATGTCTATTGGCGTAAAAAGGCACATCATTTTCATGATGTCAGCAGACTTTTCATAGTAATTTTAGAATCTTAATCCCAACTGGCTTCTTTAGTATCATTAATTGAAAATTTCTAATTAATGCACACTTTCGTTTTCAGTATTTTCTATCAACCCCACAACTGGCGAAGTGTCGACACAGCTGGACTTGGATAGAGAGTCTGTTGACAGATATGAGTTGAACATCAGTGCCACGGATGCTGGAACCCCAACCCTTACTGCTCACGTGCTCATGAACGTTACCGTTGGAGACATCAACGACAACAACCCAATATTTCGGTCCGGCATCAATAGGACCTATGAACTCTACGAGGTAGGGTCACTTTATTGATTCTTAACTGGATTTTGGTAGTCTTGTGTGTAATTCTTACACAAGTAACTCCATAATTGTTATTTTTGTTGTTTTTAAGTTGCCTTTCATTCGTTTAACCGACATCCCCTCAGTATGGCTGTATCCATTAATGCTATAAACGACTAACCACTGTATCCTAAATTGGGAAAACAAAAGACACTTACTTGCACTCTCTTTCTACATGTAATCTCTATAGAACACTCCTCCACCAATGAATATTACGAGAGTGTTTGCTGATGATGAAGATTTGGGCGGGAATGCTCATATTATTTACTCGTTTGAGGACTTCTCCCAGACTAGGGGTCCATTCACCGTCGACAGAAACACTGGAGATGTCACTCTCACTGGAAGCTTGGACAGAGAAACTCAGGATGAATACACGGTAAGAAAATTAAGAAGAACTAGAACTTAGGATTAGTACAGGACACACATATCTCCATTAGTCCAGCTGACACTTGCAAGGTCTTATATTAAATGTTCTCATTCAGGTTGTTGTAGTGGCATCAGATCAAGGAGGTCAGGGAGTGGAAGTGAGAACAGTACCGGGCTTCTTCATATTCAGAGTGCTGGACAGAAATGACAACTTGCCAGTTTATGATGACAGTGTAAGGCAATTTATGATGATTCGATTTTGTTAAAAATACACGCAGCTATATGCACCCTAAAATACACTTAGTTATATATACCCTAAAATACATTTAGTTATGCACACCCTAAAATACACTTTAGTCATGTACACCCTAAAATACACTTAGTTATATACACCCTAAAATACACTTAGTTATATACATCCTAAAATAAACTTATTTATATACACCCTAAAATACACTTATTTATATACACCCTAAAATACACTTATATCTCGTGATATTAACTCTGTTGTAATCTCTGCTCACAGTCTTATGAGTTCAGACTCCGAGAAGATAGACCAGTAGGAACTTTGATCGGTCAGGTGTCTGGATCTGACAGAGACATTGGAACTAATGCTCTGCTGTTCTACCACATTGTTAAAAACAGTAAGTTTACCCAATTCGACTATAGTGGTATGTGAGTGATCCACAGCCAAAACAATTAGTAATTGAATGTATGTATGATATATATTGTTTCAATGTAAACATTCAATTTATTACCGATTAGCTAGGAAGAAAAATCTTTTTGCTGAGCTCTCTGTCTTGAAAAATATTTCATAAATCACTTCAAATAAATGATTATTTCACTTTCTCTTTCTAATTTTTTGCTAGATTGTAGTAATACAACATGTTCAGAGTACATGTGCATCGACATCCACACAGGAGCAATAACCTTGAGGAAGATGATCGTAAGAGATCATATCATTGGATTAAAGTGTGTGACAGTAACATAATTCCATTTCTTTTTGTCATTTTAGGATCGAGAGAGTCAAGTTGTGTACTTTGACACAATCGCTATTAGTAACTATATGACCATAGAATGTGATGTAAGTTACAGTAGCCTAAAGTACTTTTTATAATTATTGCATATGGATTTATTGGTTTTTGCAGGTTCCCAGATCATATTTTCCAAGTAAGTGGCTAGCTCTCTTTATTTGTTTTCTTTAACTGAATATTAAAGTACATCTTTCTTAAGTGTCACCAGTGCAACTTCATTCCAGAGTGTGAATGGATTATTTGCATTCCTTGTTTGAATGAACTAAGGATCAAAACCATTGTACTTTCTTGTTATGCAGACTCCACCTCAGTTCAAGTTAGTTTGATCGCCGAAGATGCTAATGATGAGCACCCAGTGTTTGTCAACTCCACTCTCTTTGCTGCGGTGGCTGAAGAAGCTCCTTTCGGTTCTTCAGTGACTCGTTTACAGGTAAAGGAATAAGATATGATAATTGTTATTATAATTATACAATAATTATTACATGAGTCAGAAACCATATGGGGAGATATTTCAATAGCATGTATAAGTATTTTCAAAGATTAAAGGCAAGTAAAAATACAAGAATGAGAGTGAAATGTTATCCCCTTATTGTACACCGAGTGTAATAATAAAGTGTTTATTGTACACCGAGTGTAATAATAAAGTGTTTATTGTACATCGAGTGTAATAATAAAGTGTTTATTGTACACTAGATATTTTTTTCCGAAACAGTAAAATGGTTGCACTTGAAAGCCTAGTTGTTCAAAGGTAACTCCGCCATACATCTAAAATAGAGTTGTCCAGAACTACGCGAGCACATTTGAGTGTTCAATATGCAGTATTCAATATGGAAAAATATTAAACGCTCATGTGATGCAGAAATACTAAAGAAATATATATATATAAAGTTTACATATATTCACACTATTAAATACTCAGGCCAACGATCCAGACACTGGGAATGGGAGTGTGATCTGGTTTGCCACTAACAGTCCAGAGGAACCTTTCTCTGTGGACAGAGAGAGTGGAGATGTCACCACCACTGGCACCTTGAGGAAACAGAGTGGCTCAAGTCTGGAGTTTGAAGTTAGAGCCTTTGACAACCATGGAAATTCTCCAAGTCTTTCCACCAATTCAACACTTACGGTACGTGTAACAATACAATAAAATTAATGTACATACCTAATAATGGTCTTGAAGAATTTCAAGATAGTGATTGTAGTAATACACCTGTTCTATTCTACAGGTACTGGTGTTCAGATGTGATGAACAAGTCCAACTGACATTCGGGCTGGATAGAGAACAAATCGAGGCAAAGGTTGCCACCTTGGTGGAGTAAGTGGAGTGATACTTGCTGTACTTGTTGTTCATTAGTATTTCTGAACTCAGTGTTATTTGTATATTTGTTTGTTTATTTCTCTTTTTTTTTTTTTTAGACTTCTGAATAGGATCATTCAAACCAGGATCATCATAACCAATGTTAATGTAAAGAGAAGTGCCAGTGGAACTGTAGATATTACTGGGTACGAAAAATCTCTGATTTGATTTCATATTTTACTTCAGATTCTGTTATCTTGTTGTTTGCACATTGTTGTTGTTGTTGTTATTAGAACGGATTTGACATTCTTCTCTCTTAATACTGCATCAAGATCAGTGATCAATCCAACTGCTATCATTAGGTTTGTAGCTGATATTTTTGTTTGAAGGATCTACACCTCTGACTTACCCATGTCACTTTCTCCCTCTAGGTTGATTGATGAAAATTACGAAGTAGTCAGAAGTACATTTGAAGAGTACAAAGTAGAGCAGATTGCCGTAAGTGAAAGCGTATAATTACTCTGAGTTCTAAGCCAAATTGAAATTTCTAATATGTCCCACACTATAGGAAATGTCTCTATCCTTCACTTATCCTTCACTTATCATACCAATAGATAAAACTAAATTTCACAACTGTAGGAAATTTGGCTCTATCCTATGTAGTACCGGTACAGGACAGGTACATTTCCTACAGTGGGAAATGTAGGCAATTTCAGTTTTGGCTAGAGTGTGATGAAACTTATTTGTAGTTATCCAGAAGCACTTGTAAATGTTTATAGTAAAATGGGCTAATAACTAGCTATAGCTATTTTCTACATTTACATAGACTATAAATTAACTTGACCCCATAAAGAACTAGACAGTACCCCGCCATACAACATTTATTCTTGATGTACTATTTTTTGAAAATTAGGAATGGAGTAGGATAAGGTATTTATATCCATTTTTACTATCCTCTGCCACTTGGTTTAGACACAATAAGTCCTCTTCTTTTTTTTCCACATACTTTTCTTGATCCTTATGTATGCACACACCACTGGCGTCATAACTGATGATGCTTTACTAACCCTCATCATCAGCACTGATTCTGACAGACAAGTATAGATAGTTGCAAATTGTAGATATTAACAAATGAAAGCATGCAAGTTAGTTTGATTTGATATAGCAAACTTGAGTCATTGTTAGTCTAACTTGCATGTATTCTCTCCTATGTTTGCAGATTGCCCCCTGCAATAATATATCTCCTACTCCAAGCGCAATGTCGTTCCCATTTTGGTTGTGGATCATCTTAGCTTTACTTCTCCTCGGTCTCTGCTGCTTGTGCTGTTGCTGCGTTATTGTATGCGTGGGAGAAAGAAGAAAGTAAGCCAGTTCACTTTATTCAAAAGCTCAATTTGTATTGTTTGTGTTATTTATTATTTACTATTATTGTTGTGGTTGTTGTTAGGACACACAAGTACAAGAAGCAGGTCATGAATCAAAGTAAGATGTAACAACCTGTAGGAGCATGCCTTGTTTTGTTTTGTGATTATATAAGATGCAAATTAAAGGGGCATGGTCAATACTATTGAAATTTTAAGGATAATTAGATTTATGCCAGTAGTATTTATTTTGACTTGGTGTGCATAACTTGTTACTACCGAATTGTATGTGTTATATATGTGTATGTGTTATATCCAGCTGATATTGATCTGTCCATGTGTATGTGTTATATCCAGCTGATATTGATCTGTCCATGGACCAATTCACACAGCACGGATTTGAGAACCCAGTGTGGGTTGATCCTTACCCATTTGATTATGATGACACAGAGTAAGTTATCAGACACATTTGCATATAGGGGGAATTTTTATTCATATTTTTCTTATAATTAGAACATCAGTAACTGCGGATTCAACAACCAACAGGGACAATCCACTGTATGAGTCTCAGGTAAGATTGTATTCAGTGAGTGACAGCCAGACATTTCTGCAGTGGCATGACACGATGATAGATATTGATGTTACTATAGCACCATGGGCACTTAAAATACATAGAAAGCTATTTAGGCTTCTTGCTCTTTATAACTGTGTCTTCCATATTGCTAGAACAATGTAAAACTAATCAGCTTGCATGGGCATGGGGGGAGGGGCCAGGGGAGACTTGAGATTTTTTTTGTTGTTGTTCCTTATTTTATGCTTTACAGTTCAACATCCCTCCCCCCTCCCCACTTTTGGTTTTCTGTTTTCCCCCTATACTGTAGGTATTGAAGCTGCTTTTAAATATCTTTGGTTGTTTTTCCTGGTTGTTGTTTGGTTTATTCCCACAGGAACTGACCATAGAAATGTTCCAAGAGCCAGTGGTTGAAGAAGAAGAGAGTGTGGTAGTGGAGCCTAAAGTCTATGAATCACAGGTACTCTATGCTTGCTCGTTTTGTGTATTATACCTTGGTCACACTTTCCTAATTAACACTAGCAGTTCAGCACAATAAGTTATATAGCATAGCTATAATTCATTAGAAAGTTATCAAGTAGATAGGAAGGGAAAAAGGAGTGGGGGGGGGGGGGGGGGGGGGGGGGAATATATTTTTATTTAAATTTTTTATTTAATTCTTCAAAAAAAAAAAAAAAAAATTTTT